>FWPU01000042.1_pt1:0-192500 | contig 375717 bp, 328 predicted proteins | sample 2228361 | NCBI WGS metagenome assembly FWPU01 (sample SAMEA103939777, study PRJEB20133) | metagenome
GGTGATGGCCCAGAAGATAATGCTTCAGAGGGTAGTGGATTTCCAGCATGAGAAGCAATTGGTGATGGAGACCTTGGGGCTCAAGGCTTGATGGGTGAGGCATGCCATAGGGAGAATCAGGCTACATCTGACACAAATCGGTTTATCCCAGGGTGAGCCCGCATTATTGGGGATCAGTCTATGATGCGGGCTAGAAAACCCAACAAATAGCATAAGCAGGCAGCGGCTAGAGCCCAGGTGAAACCCAGCTCAAGGGCCAAAAGTATTCCCAAAGAGGATCCCACCACAGAGGCTATGCCGTTTAAGGCCCACATCCAGGGGATGAAAGGGGATTGAGCCTGCAATCCCAAGGCGCGAATTCCAAGAGGAAATGGGATTCCCATAAGGAACCCCAAAGGCACCAAAGAGCCAGCCGCAGCAACCAGGCGGGCCCATTGGGGCCAGGTCCTGGTTGCCTCCAATATGAAATGGAAAGAAGCCCCATAGGCCAGGAGACCCAGGCTCAGGAGCAGACAGATGAGGGAGATCCTCTTGTAAAGGAGCCGGGCAGCCCATCTGCTGGCCCAGAAGCTTCCGGCCCCTCCAGAGACAAGAATTGAAAAGATCACGGCCCCCATGGTCCAGACAGGCTGTCCGATGACAAGGCAGAGGCGCTGTACAGCATAGATCTCAACCAAGATGAACCCTGCTCCCAGTGCACAGAAAAAGAGGGCTGAACCAAGTGCTTTGGGCTTCTTCAGGACTCCTCTGGTGTTTTCCTGGACATGGGGCAACAAGAGCTTTTTTCCCCTCAGGACCAGGAAGATCCCAACTGCCAGCAGGAGCCACAAAGATATGTGGAGAACCGCCAGCACATTGGCAGGGGCCCCTGACTCCAATTTGTAGAAAAAGGGGCTTTCATCAGAAACCGGACGGATGTCGTACCCTTTTCGGCTCACCTCTTCCACAAGACGCTGGGGACTCAGCCTTCCCGAGGCCAGGGCCGCCAAGGCAGGATTCAACCCCATGGCAGGTGAGATGAAAGGCAGGAAGGACTCCGAGAGTTCATAACCTTTTTGCAAGGAGCTCTCATATGCCCAGAGGGAATAAGATGGCTCAAAGGGGTTCTTCTTGAGCACCAGGACCAGATAGTCTCCGGAGCTGAGCACCCAGATCCGAGTCATGACTGCTTGCACACCCAAGCCTTTCTTATCCAAAGCCGAAACAGCGGTGGTCACCAAACGAAGCAACTCGGCATCGTTGTGAGCCACCACCACCAGGCGGCCCTCATCAGTGAGGTGATCCCAGTAGTCGGCCATGGACTCCCGGGTGAAAAGATAGTTTTCGGTAAGGGAATAACCCTCTATGCTTCTGCTGGTGTTGGTGACAGGAAGGCTCAGGAAGATGAGGTCGTATAGCCTGTGCTGTCTCTTGAGATAGCTTCGACCCTCGTCCACAACCACTTTCACACCTGGGAAATCTTTGTATATGCCTCCATTGAACCATGCCGTTTCCCTCACCATATGAACAAGATCAGGGTTTACCTCCACCGCCTCTATTTCCTTGAATCCAGCAAGCAGTGCCAAAATCAGGTCCCTGCCTCCTCCCGGACCTATGATCAAAGCATTGTCCTTTTCTTTTTCAGCCAGTCGACTCAAGGCAAGGGCTGCGGGGAACTCGTCCTGTAGCTCCAGCAGCCACGAAGGTGGTTCCTCCAGCCTCCCATGGAACCTATACATGGGTGAGCCGGCTGTGCCATCTAGATAAAGGTCCATCTGCTGGGGGTTTTGATCATAGGCCACAAGATCTGTGCGGCCAAAAGAGCTCCAACGGGATTGGATTATCCTACCCTTGAATTGAGTTAAGGCTTGGTGGATCTCTTTGCCAGGGTTGAGTTTGGGGGAAATCTCCAATGGGATCAGCCCGGCCCAATGAACAAATCCTATCAACATGACTACAATCAGGGAGATTCCTCCCCAGCCTGGCACATGAGAGCTTCGGGTCTCTCTGGGCAAGCTGAATCCCAGGATGAGTACCCCACCTGAGGCCATAATGCCAAGGGCCAAAGGAGCTCCCAAGGCTCCCAGCATCTCCAGAAGCAGGATTGCTCCCAGGGCTCCCACAGCGGCCCCCATGAGGTCTGCCCCATAAGTACGGCCGCTTGAGCCGGGCAGGAGCCTATAGACCAGGGCCAGAAATGCTCCTCCCAGCAAAAAAGGGATCATGATAGGAGGTGCATACCAAAGAACATCTCCACCCATGCCCTCAATGCCTGCCAGCCAAGCCATGGAAAACCCGGAGGCAGGAATGGCCACAGAAAGCAGTGCCCCCAGATGAACCAGAAGGCCGAATCCCTTTGACAGCAAGAGTTCTGGGGAGGCCAGCAGATGAAGCAAGAGCCCTCCCAAACCCAATCCCAAGAGGGCCAAGGATAGTATTAGGAATACAAAGTGGTAAGAAAGCAGAACCGACAACAACCTGGACAAGACTATCTCGTAAGCCAGGAGGCTGAAAGAGACAAGGGCAACAGAGATCAAAAAACCAAAGCCTGCCTTCTGTTCATGCTCACTGCCCGTAAATCTCTCTGACAACGCCCCCTTCTCCCTCTTCGCAGATGAAAATGCCGGGGGAAACAACCCCCCGGCACATCTCCACGGGATCCTTGTTTGTCAGCTTGGGACTGTGAAACCAAAACCGCCATAAGCCACCTTCATGAACTGCCCGGGCCTAGGAGGCCTGGATCCCTGGGCCCCAGAGCATGAAGAACAGTCCCGCTCAAGCCTTATCCGTCAATGATCTTAGTTTTCCTAGCCTATCGCCTCTCTTTCTTGCCACCAGCTCCATGGCCCTGGGCACATCCGCCATGAGACTCTTTGACTGACGGGCAGCCTCTCTATAAAAGCTTATCATCTTTTCTTCTATGCTCAGAGCGCACTTGAGCGCATCGCTCAAATCCGCTTTTGGGGCCAGCTCTGTGTCAATAGCATACTCCTGGGGATCCATGTCAAAGGCGAAGCAACCTTCGTAGGCATCCGAGATCACCCCGTAGTAAGCCCTCTCCACTGTGGTCACGTAATTGTCGTTCGCTGAGGCCAGATTCAGGAAGAGATCCTGCTTCTGGGGCCATCTGCGGGCCAGCTCTTTGTAAAACCCGGCGGCCTGTTGCTCCAGCTCCCGGGCCAGACTCACCACTTGGGAACACGTGTTTAGGTTCATGGTCATCCTGGGCCGGCCTCCTATTAAAACCAACGCTGTACAACAACTTTGCTCTCGGTGAAAAAGCGAATGGCGTCCTTCCCCTGGCCGTGGAGCACACCGTAGAAGGAATCCTTCATGCCGCTGAAGGGGAAGAAGGCCATGGGAGCCACTATCCCTATGTTTATACCTATGTTTCCGCATTCCACCCTATACTGGAACTCGCGGGCCGCCTTGCCGTTGCTGGTGAATATGGCTGCGGCATTTCCGTAGTTGCCTGCATTGATCCAGTTTATGACCGTGTCCAAGTCCTTGGCCCTGAGCACAGAGGCCACTGGCCCAAATATTTCTTCCCGGGCTATGGTCATGGTGGGCTCCACATTTTCGAAGATGGTGGGCCCTATGAAACATGTATCGGGGTATGCTCCCAAGATCTCCACCTTGCGGCCGTCCAAGACCAGTTTGGCGCCCTCCTTAATCCCTATTTCAATATACTTGAGCACCCGCTCTTTTCCATCCAGGGACTGCATTGGTCCCATCTGGACTGCCTCGTCAAGGCCATAGCCCACCTTGATCTTGCTTGTGGCATCAAAGAAGGTCTCCAGAAAACTCTTGTTGAACTTCTGGTCATCTCCCACCATGACAAGGTTGGCTCCCGAGAGGCAGCGCTGCCCGGTGTTACCGAAAAAGGAGGTGAGCAGAGCAGCCACTGTGGCGTTGACATCTGCATCGGGCATGACCACCATGAAGTTCTTGGCGCTGAGCTGGGCGATGGCGCGCTTGCCGTGCTCAGCTGCTGTCTTGTACACGATCTTTCCTATGGAAGTGGTGCCAACAAAGGTCACCCCCTTTACTGCCGGATGTTCCATGAGGATTTTTGCAGCCTCTGCTCCTCCATGCACCACGTTGTACACTCCGGGGGGGATTCCGGCCTCCTCGAACATTTCGGCCAGTTTCACCTGGCTTATGGGATCCCTGGGGGAGGGCTTGACCACGAAGGTGTTTCCTGTGGCCAGGGCAAAAGGGGAATACCACAAAGGCACCATGAACGGAAAGTTAAAAGGAGCTATATGGGTGAACACTCCGAGGGGCTGGTATATGACGTACTCGTCTATGCCAGATGCTATGTCTTCCAGATTGTAACCCTGCATCAGACTGGGGATTCCCGTTGCCACTTCCACCATCTCTATGCCCCGACGGGTCTCGCCCCTGGATTCGTCTATTGTTTTGCCGTGCTCCATGGTCTGCACACGGCTTAAGGTCTCGAAGTTCTTTTCCATCATCTCTTTGAGTCTGAAAAGGCATCTTACCCTGGCCACGGGAGGGGTGCGCCTCCACTCGGGAAACGCCTCCTGAGCCGCCTGGATGGCTCCCTTTACCTCTTCCTCTGTGGACATGGGCACTGTGGCTAGTTTCTTTTGTGTGGCCGGGTTGATGACCTCCCACCTCTCTCGGGCCTTGGACTCCACCCATTCTCCGTTAATATAGTTCTTGAGCTCCAGCACCTCTTTTATGGGTTCTTCCAGAACTGCCATTTCACTTCCTCCCGGATCGGTTATGGGTATCTCAGGCTTGTGCCTTTGAATCAGTTTTGCAGAAGGCCGCTCACTGTGCCCAATCCACAGTGCCCTTCACTCTCTTTCGTAAGCTATCTTGTATAGCTCTATTATTTCCTCCTTTGTGGCCTGCCTGGGATTGTTCCCCGGGCTTCCGCTGGCTATGGCCGCATCTGCCATGGCCGGGGCCAATTCCTCAAGCTTTTTTTTGTCCACTCCTAGTTCTTTGAGAGAGGGTATCTGGATGTCGCAGAGGAGGTTTTCTATGGCCTCTGCAGCCACCTGAGCCGCCTCCATGGGACTCAAGCCCTCCACATTCTCACCCATGGCCGCAGCTATGCGGGCGTATCTCTGGGGGTTCCCAATCAGGCTGAATTCCGTTACCACCCCCAGGAGGGCTGCATTGGAGGCCCCGTGGGGTACATGAAAATAGGCTCCTATGGGCCGGGACATGCCGTGCACAAGGGCCACGGAAGCGTTGCTGAAGGCTATTCCCGCCTGAAGAGCACCCAGCATCACCTTTTCCCTTGCCTCCAGATTTTGGCCATTGGCCCAGGCCTGCCTGAGATTTCCTGATATGAGCTCAATGGCTGAAAGTGCAAAGATGTCGCTCATGGGCTGAGCCTTGAGGGAAACATAAGCCTCCACGGCGTGGGTGAGGGCGTCTATGCCTACCGCTGCTGTGAGGCCCCTGGGGCAGCTCAAGGTGAGAATGGGATCCACTATGGCCACCTGGGGAAGGCAGTGCACGCTTCCAATGAGCATCTTAACGTCGGTCTTGGTGTCCGTGATGATGGTGAAGATGGTCACCTCGCTTCCGGTTCCGGCGGTGGTGGGGATGGCTATCACGGGAAACCCCTTGTTGGGGATGTTGTGAAGCCCCTTGTACTGCTCTATGGATTCCGGGTTGGTTGCCATGACCGAGATGGCCTTGGCCGTGTCTATGGGACTCCCCCCACCCACCGCCACAAGGGCCTCGCAGCCGTTTTGCTTGAAGAGATCCACACCCCTGGTCACGTAATCCACTGTGGGCTCCGTGTTTACCTCATCAAAGATAGCCACCTGGATCCCCTGCTCCTCCAAGCTTTTCTTTACGGGGTCAACTATCCCCATTTTGGTCATGACACCGTCTGTGACCAAGAGCACCTTCTTGACGCCCAGCTTGCGGGTCTCCTCTCCTGCCTTCTCTGACGAGCCCGAACCTGTGATTAGAACCGGTGGAACCAAAAAGGGCCTTATAGGTAACATCCTGGACCTCCTTTCTCCGGCCCCAAAAGCCCAATCAAGTAAACTCCAACTTTCATCTGATTACTATGCTTGGCAAATAGGTCACCAGCTCCGGGAATAGTACTGCTATTATCAAGCCTGCAATCTGCATCACAATAAATGGGACAACACCCTTGTAGATATGTATCAATTTGATCTCCGGAGGAACCGTGCTTTTCATGTAAAAGAGTGCATATCCAAAAGGAGGGGTAAGAAAAGACGTTTGGAGGTTGATTGCGATCATGATTATAAACCATATCTTGTCAAAGCCAAGTTGCTGTGCAATAGGAAGAAAAATTGGGAAAGTTATGTAGATTATGGCGATCCAATCTATGAGAAAGCCCAGGATGAACACTATGAACATCATCATCCCGAACATTCCCCATTTTCCTAGAAATCCAAAGGCTATCACTATGTCCGTTACTACCTTTCCTCCCCCTAGACCCAGAAAGACCCCTGTGAAGATGGAGGCGCAAAAAAGTATTGTCATGACCATGCAGTTGGTCCTTACAGCTCCCCAAACGCACTCGGCGAAGCCTCTCCAGGTAAACTTTCTATAAATGATCATGAGCAGCAGGGCCAGGAAAGCCCCAACTCCTGAGGCTTCGGTGGCAGTGGCCACCCCAAGCCATATGGAACCCAAGACCCCCAACATGAGTACCAGCGGGGGCACCATGTTGATACCCAGCATTTTTATCTTTTGGAGCCCCGAGACCATTTTTCTCTCTTCCTCGGGAAGGGCTGGGCCCAGAGCAGGGTTTATGAGGGTTCTGACTAAAATGTATACAAAGAAAAGGCTTGTGAGTATGAGGCCTGGTATGAATGCGCCCGCAAAGAGTTTACCCACCGACACCCCCGCCTGGTCTGCCATCATGATGAGCATGATGCTGGGGGGTATGAGGATGCTCAGAACACCTCCGGCAGCTATGGAGCCTGTGCTCAAGTGTTTGTCGTACCCGTGCTTCATCATCACAGGCATGGCCAAGATGGTCATGCTCACCACGCTGGCCCCTATGATGCCGGTGCAGGCTGCCTCCACTGCGCACATGATTATGACCGCGAGTCCGATGGCTCCATTTATGGGCCCGAACATGTACATCATGCTTCGGAAAAGACCATCCGAGATGCCTGATCTTCCCAGAAATGAGGCCATGAGTATGAACATGGGTATGGCCACCAGGATCTGGTTGGTACATGAGTCGAAGGTTCTGCCCATGAACATGTACCAGGCCTGAGGCCCCCAGCCTATGAAACCGAAGATGGTGGCAAGCCCGCCCAGGATAAAAGCCACGGGGGTTCCAAGGGCCAGGCCCACCATGATTCCCAAAAACATCAAAATAGTAGCCAGCTCAGGGGAAAGGCTGATCATAACGAGACTCCTTTAGCCAGAAAAACCACCCTCTTTATGAAATTGGATATAACCTGCAGAAGAAGCAGAAAAGCTCCCAAAGGCAACATGGTCTTGGCTGGGAAAACGTAGGCGTTTAGAGCGCTGGGGGACCTCTCCAACATTGCCCAGGATGTGGCTGCAAAGCGCACTGCATCAACGAAAAAGACCACCACGAAAAGACCCACGAAAACCACATAGGTGATTATGTCCACAATGGCCTGTCTCCTGGGGGAGAGCTGCTCGTAGATGAAATCCACGTTGGCGTGGCCTTTGTAAAGGAGGGTGTAACCCATCAAAAGAAGCACTACGGCGCAAAATATGTAACCCGTGACCTCGTTGGTCCATATGGTGGGCTTTCCCAGAAATCTTCTTGTGATGACCTCATAAACCGAAAGCCCGCATATGACCATGACCAGCCATCCGAAAATGCGCCCAGACCACTCTGAGACAGAGTCCAGGAATCTGACCAACTTTCTCAAACCTTCCACCTTTGACCTCCTCGTCTGAAACCTGAAATCCTTTTTTCCCAGCCGCCTGTGGCTGGAAAGGAGGGACGGGTTCCGTCCCTCCTTTCCAGCCGCTCTACTTGGGCATCACGGGATTCTGTACGTAGGGGGTGCCGGGCTTCCAGAACTCCTGCTTGTCCATGCGCGTCCTGACCTGTTTTTCCAACTGGATCACAGGCTCGTACACATTGTGTTTCTTGGCTATGGCTTCCAGCTTTCCATAAAGATCGTCCAGTTTGGGGGGAGTCCGCCCGAACATGAATGGCTGCTGGATGGTCCGCCAGATGTCTATGTTTTTTAGGTAACGCACCTGGGAGTAAGCAATCTTGGCATGGTCTGGGTTGGCCTCGGCATCGGCCAGAAGGTAGTTGTAAGCTAATTGTGTGAGCTTGTCCAAGGTGGCGTCATCCAGACGGGTCACCTTGATGCCCTTGTCCATCATCTTTCTGGTGTACTCGCCAGAAGTCCACTCGAAGTAAGTCCAGGACCACATCATGGTGGCTTGGGCGGCCTGCTGGAACATGAACTTGATCTTGTCGGGGAGGGAGTCAAAGGATTTCTTGTTGATCATGACCCCCCAAAGGGGACCAGGCTGGTGCCAGCCCGGAAGCACCCAGTATTTGGTCACCTCATGAAGCCCCATGGACCAGTCCACCTCGGGCACTGAGAACTCAGCCGCGTCTATGGTGCCTCTGGAGAGGGCCAGGTAGATCTCCGCTCCTGGCATGAAGATGGCTGCACCGCCTATGTCGTTGAGTATCTTGGCATGGTTCCTGCCGCATTGGCGCATCTTGACGCCCTTGTAATCATCCCCTTTGGTAATGGGCTTGTTGGATCTCTGGCCCGACTCTGGTCCAGTCAATCCATGGGGGAAGTAAACCATCCCGAACTTGCCGTACAGTTCTTGGGCAAGCTCCAGGCCTCCTCCTTGCCACATCCAAACCATATAGTCACCTGGGTTGAACCACACAGGAACAGAGGAAATCAGGTCAAAGGCAGTGTTCTTCCCGGCCCAGTAGCTAGGCCAGTCGGTGGCCGCATCCAGAGTCCCCTTCTGAACCGCCTCGAATATCTCGTCCGATTTGGTGATCAGGGTTCCCCCGGCAAAATATTGGATCTCCAAATCAGGGGCGGCCAAGTTGTTCATGAGGTCACAGAAGTACTTGTCGGGTCTCCAAAGGGTTATGGAAGGGACCCATATGCTCTGGTACTTCCATTTGGCCGCAGCCTGTACGGGTTCGGCCATTCCCACCAGAGCAACTATTGCCGCCAGAAGCAAACCCAAGACAGACAGCCTCAGTCTTCTTTTCATGGGCGCTCACCTCCTTGCGTCCCTCTTTGTTTGATCCGATTTCTGGAACCATCCGGCCTACGCTTTCTGTGTTCTCCCACCTCCTTTCTCAGATACCAGCTCGACCAGGAATTGTCTCTCAAGGGATGTGGAAGAGCTTGCCTTTCTTTGTCTTTGAAGGTCTGAAAGATCCCTTTCCACCTCCTTGACATGTCTGGCCATCTCCTCCCTGGCTCTCTGTGCATCTTTGTTGCAGATGGCCTCCACTATCCGCTGATGGGCTGTGAGCACCCGCCTTGAGAACTCCTGATCGGGGCGCAACACCTCCTTGGCGTCCACCAAAAGGTTTTCCACGAACTCCAATATGAAGCTTAGGATGGGATTTCCTGTGGCCCTTCCTATGATGCGATGGAACTCTATCTCATTGCACCTGAGGTCAAAGCTGGACAGGCCAGCCAGAGTGCTTTCGCACTGCTCATTGAGCTCCTGGAGCCTTTGCAAATCCTCTGGGGAGATGAGCCTGGCGGATTTCTCGGCCACATAAGGCTCCAGAATCAGGCGTACCTCTGAGAGGTCTTCCAGAGAAAGATCCTGAAAATGAAGGAAGTTGAGAAAAAGATCTCTGGCCTTGGTGACGTCTACTTTGGTGACAAAGGCCCCGCCGTTGGCGCCCTTTCGGATCTCCAAGAACCCCAGAAACTCCAAGGCCCTCAAAGCCTCCCTCAAGGTAGCCTTGCTCACCTGGAAAGAAAGCATGAGCTGGGTTTCCGCAGGTAGCCTGTCCCCTGGGCGGAGCCTTCCCTCGAAGATGGCCTTGCGGATCTGCTCCACTATGTGCTCTGAGGCCTTACTGGACCTGGCCGATTGGAACATCCGGTCCTCCTCCTGGACCTAAATGGTCAGAGAATCCATGGACCCTGTATTCTGTTCGGATTTACTGCCAGGCCTTGGGAAGACGCCAAAGCTATAGACCAAGATCTTCCACATGTCAAGCAAAAAATTTCAAATATTATAATAATTGGAAAAAATCTGTAAAAACCTTTGATTCTTTCATTAGGCCTGCTGGCAGTACAGGGGTCAGGAGAGTCTCGGGCCATTGACTTGCTTCCCCGGCCACTCAATACGTTAGCACCACCCCACCGTCAAAAAGGAGGTCTGCTCCCACCAAGTACTTGGAGTATCTAGAGAATCCAAAGACAAAGAGATTTGCAACCTCTATGGGTGACATCATTTCTTTTACCCTGCTTTTGCCCATCATCACTTCCCTTACCACCTCTTGCTGGGTTATGCCCCGCTGCGACGCCTGAGCCGGCACCTGTCTGAGGGCCAAAGGGGTGCTCACGAAACCGGTGCTCACGGAAAAGGCCCTTATCTTTCCATCGCCCTCTGCGGCTATGGATTGGGTCAATCCCCTAAGACCGAATTTCACTATGTTGTACACCGGCTTGTGGCTGGTGCAGATGTGTGCATGGATGGAAGCCATGTTTCCGATGACGCCTCTACCATCTGGGCTTTTCTTCATGTGAGGGATCACAAGCTTGGAAAGATAAAAAGGAGCCCTAAGCATGATCTTGTGCATCAGGTCGTATTTTTCCATGGGGAAGTTCTCGATGAGGTCTATGTGCTGGATCCCAGCTATGTTGGCCAGATACCTTATCTGGCCCAAGGAGGCAGCCTCTTGCACAGCCTGTTCCATGTCCTGGTCAAGAGTCAAATCAGCGGGCAAAAAGACCATGTTCCCCCCCATGCTCTTGGCCAGCTCGCAGGTTTTCTCACCTCCTTTCTTGTCATTATCCAATCCCACCACAAGAAGCCCGTTGGCCGAAGCAGCCACTGCCGTGGCTCTACCTATTCCGCTTGCGCATCCGGTGACCATGCACACGTTTCTATTATTGAAATCCTCATCCAGGAGCACCAGCACATCTTCCCTTCGGATCTCTGGCTCACGAATTTCCATTCTTGTCTCCCAGCGGGCAGGAATTTTTCTTGGCTTAACGCAAAGAGCGGGCCAGGAAACGAAAATTTTTTTCAAAACCCAGGCATCATGGAGATATCAAAGGGTTAGCAAGAGCAGGATCCCATCCTTGCCAAGGCTTCGGGCCTGGTGTACAAAAAAGAAGCCGTAGCTTTTAAGATACATGTATCCATCTGGATACGGAGGTGCACCATGGCCATCTGTCCCATGGAGCCTGCCCATGAACTGGAACTCCTCAGGTTAGTTCTGGACAGTATCCACAATGGAGTGCTTGTCACTGACCCCAAGGGGCGGGTCATCCTGCTCAATACTCCCTACGCCCGTTTCCTGGGGGTAAGGGCAGAGGAGCAACTGGGCAAACACTGCACCGAGGTAGTTGAGAACAGCAGGATGCATATTGTGGCAGAAACCGGCATACCCGAGATAAACCATCGCCACGAGATAAAAGGCCAGAGCATGGTGGTGCAGAGAATACCCATATGGAAGGACGGAAGGGTGATGGCTGTTTTCGGCCAGGTCATGTTCAAGGACGTGCGAGATGTGGAAAAGCTAGCCAGGAGGCTATCTGTCCTGGAGTCCAAGGTAAGGCTTTACGAGGACCAGCTTCTGTCACTGCGCTCCAGCCGCTACACCCTGGATTCCATAGCCGGTGAGAGCAAGGCAGTCAAAGAGCTCAAACAGGAGGCCCTCAAAGCAGCGGCCAACAGCCTTCCTGTTCTGATAACAGGAGAGTCAGGAACAGGAAAGGAACTCTTTGCCCACGCCATCCACCATGCCAGCCCCAGGCGCCTTCATCCCTTTGTGCGCATCAACTGCTCGGCCATTCCCAGGGACCTCTTCGAGTCCGAACTCTTTGGCTATGAGAGGGGAGCCTTCACAGGAGCCCGCTCGGAGGGAAAGCCCGGCAAGCTGGAGTTGGCCCATCACGGCTCGGTTTTCCTGGATGAGATAGGAGACCTGCCCTTGGAGATGCAGCCCAAGCTGCTTCGGGTGCTGGAGGAAAAAGAGTTGGAGCGCGTGGGAGGAACATCTGTCATACGTACAGATTTCAGGCTCATAGCCGCCTCCAACCAAGACCTGGAGAGCATGGTCACAGAGGGCAAGTTTCGAAGGGACCTGTTTTATCGTCTCAACGTGATCCGGCTGCACATCCCACCCCTCAGGGATCGCAGGGAAGACATCCTTGCCCTGGCTCGGCATATTCTTAGCCGCATGGCCGAGGACTCCTGTAGGAAACAACCAGCCCTGGATCCCAGGGCCGAGGCGGCTCTCCTGGACTATGGCTGGCCTGGAAACGTGAGGGAGCTCTCCAATGTGCTGGAAAGGGCCTTTGCAGCCGTGCACTCCGAAACCATTGGCCTGGAAGATCTTCCCTTCCATGTAAGAGGCAGGGATCCCAAGGCAATGGAACCCCTGGGCCCTCCACTGGCTCAGCTAAAGGCCCGCACAGAGAAGGAGGCCATCCTCAAGGCCCTTGATTCATCCGAAGGAAACAAGGCCAGAGCGGCCAGCATCCTGGGAATCCACAGGACGCTTCTATACAAGAAAATGAGAAAACACGGGATCCCCCTCACCAGAAACTACCGGGCAGAGGGGCTGTAGCAAAAATGATACGGCATATTTGCCTGCTTCTTTTATTCTAAGAGGTTGGCCTGGCCTGCTCCAGCTTCCCAAAAAAAGACAAAGCCGTGAACCCACATGGTGGAAAGCATTTTTTTTGGCAAGGACTTGGATCCACTTCTTGAACCAGAGGCCCGTATTGCCAACTTAGGCTTGGCAATCCAGGCCTCTGGTTAGGGGCAAGAGGATCACTGGGCCAGGAACTTGGTTATGAGCTCCGAGGCCTGGGTTATGGCGGTCAGGCCGCCTAGATGGCCGTTGGGGCTCTTGAGCTCGAAGTAGGAGACCTCTTTGCCCAGCTTCTTGAAGATCTCCACGTGTTCTTTTACCTGCTCGGGGGGGAAGAGCAGGTCGTTGTTGGCTGCTATCATCAAGACCTTGGCCTTTATGGTTTTCACAGCCTCTTCGTATGAAGGGAAGCCGTTGGCTATGTCGAAAAGGGAGCAGGCCTTGTTCAGATAGAGGATGGAGTTGGCATCAGCGGTCTGGGCCCTAGCAGTCCCTGCCTTTTGGAGAGAGTCGTGGATCAGAAATTCATTCTCCATGGCCTTGAAGGGGTCTTTTTCAGCTGAGGCCCACTTCCTCTCGAAGCTCTTCTCTGCCCACTCGAAGCCCTGGGCGCTTAAGGTTGTGAGCATCAAAGAATATGTTACCCCGTCTATGGGTTCGGGCTTTCCATAGTAATCGCCGCCATTCCACTTGGGATCCAGCTTTATGGGATCTGCCCAGAGCTTACCCCAGCCCATGAGCCAGGCATGCAACCTGGGGGTGGCTATAACAGGGATGGCCTTCTCCACGAAATCCGGGTAAGAGACTATCCACTGGAAGCTCTGGAGCCCTCCCATGGAGGCCCCCGTGACCGCCTTGAGCTTCTTGACCCCAAGGGATTGCAAAAGCTTGTACTGTAGGTTCACGAAATCCTGGATGCTGACTACAGGGAAGCTCATGCCATAGGGCTTGCCCGTGGCCGGGTTGATGGATGCGGGTCCAGTTGTGATCACCTTGGGATGCTTGGGGTTAAGATTGCAAAGAGTGTCCGAGCTCACTATGAAATACTTGTCCGTGTCCAAGGGCTTGCCGGGGCCTATGATCACATCCCAGTAGCCTGGGGCCGGGTCATTGGGAGCATACTTGCCTGCTGCGTGGGAGTTGCCCGAATAAAAATGGCAGATCAAAATGACGTTGTCTCGTGTGGGCGCCATCTTTCCGTAAGTCTCATAGCCGATCTTGACCTGCTGGATTTTCTGCCCACTTACCAAAGAAAACTCGGGTAATTCGAAGACCTTTTTTTCAACTATCTCATCTAGGGCCGAAGCAGTTGTGGCAGCAAGCAGAAGAACCCAAAACCAGGCAGCCAGCAAACGAATGGACCTTCTCATCTTTTGGTTCCTCCTTTCCTCTGGTGTGTGTGGTCAATGCTCATGACCTCTTCATGGGTATTGCCTTGCTCTGCTCCAAATCCCACTTTTGGCCAGCAGCCGCTTTCTCAGCCCATGATCCGGGCAAGGCCAATTTTCTGCCAAGATTCGCTCTATTTGATGGAGGCATATAAAATAGCAGACATTTGGGGGTTAAGATAGCAAAGAATCACAGAGGCCTGCCATGAGTTACCTTAATAAGACCTGATACACCTTGCCTGGAATCTGCAACCGAAGTAGGCTTGAAATCCCCATTTCCCAAAGAGGAGGAACTCAGATGAAAAAGATGAAAAAAGTGGCTGTGATAGGTGCAGGAACCCTGGGAACTCAGATCTGCATGACGGCCGCCCACGCAGGCTACCATGTCCACTGCTATGACACCCAGCAAGGCTCCCTGGACATAGCCTTGAATAGGGTACGCCCAAGGGCAGAGGCCTCCAAGAGGCCGCCCTTGGTACCCTTGGAAAGATGGGATGATTGCCGTAAGTCCATAGTCTGCTCCTCAAGCATGCAGGAGGCCTTGGAAGGGGCGGATCTGGTCATCGAGGCAATCCCGGAAGATCTGGAGCTCAAGAGAAGCATCTGGAGGGAGCTGGGAAGGTTAGCTCCACCCAGTGCCATATTGGCCACCAACAGCTCCTCCATCCCTGTGTCCAGGTTGGAGAAAGAAGGGGGAAGGCCCGAGCGCTCCTTGAACCTTCACTTTTACCAACCTCTGTTGGGAATGCACATGGTGGATGTCATGGGAGGCAGCGCAACCCTGCCGGAGGTTCTCCAAGATGGGATCGAGTGGGTGCGCTCTCTGGGGTGCATTCCCCTGACCGTGAAAAAGGAGCTTCTGGGGTTTTGCTTTAACCGGGTTTGGAGGGCCGTCAAGAGGGAGACGCTGCACATGTGGGCAGGGGGCTTTGTGGATTTCCGGGACGTGGACAGGGCCTGGATGATCTTCACGGGCATGGATATGGGTCCTTTCGGGCTCATGGACGCAGTGGGGCTGGATGTGGTTTATGACATCGAGATGGTCTACTATGGGGATTCCCAGGATCCCAAGGACAAGCCTCCTGAGGCTCTTCTGGAAATGGTGCGAAAGGGAGATCTGGGGGTAAAGACCAGCAAGGGCTTTTACACCTATCCTGATCCAGAATTCAGCCGTGAGGAATTCTTGAAGTCTTGAGAGGGTGGACACCATGGCCGGGCCTGTTGTATAAGGACAAAATGGTCAAGACTCCAAAGCCGTAAAGCCCGTTGAAGGAGGGGAGAAATCATGATGCGCAAGCTCTTGCTGGGCCTGGCTTTGGCCTTGGGAGTGTTGGGTGATGCATGGGCTGAGGAGATTCAGGAGCTAATGGACAGGGCCGATGCCCTTTGGCCCAAGAGAGGGGATTTGGCGAAACTCAAGGAGAGCATGGAATTGTATCACAAAGTGCTGGAGAAGGATCCCATAAGAGTGGAAGCCTTGTGGAGACTCTCCAGGGCCTGCTGGTGGTTGGGCACTCACAGTCCCGAAGATGAGAAGCTGGCCGCCTTCGAGAAGGGCGTAGAGTACGGCAAGAAAGCAGTGCTTCTCCAGGATGACTGTGCTCCTTGCCACTATTGGCTGGGGGTAAACTACGGAGTGTACGGAGAAGCCAAAGGGGTTCTAAAGAGTCTTTCCCTGGTGGAGCCCATCAAGGAGGAGATGAACAAGGTGATCCAGTTGGATCCTGGATTCATGCACGGAGGCGCCTACAGAATTCTGGGAAGGATGGCCTACAAGCTGCCTTGGTTTGCCGGAGGAAGCAAGAAGGAGTCTGTGGAGTACCTGAAAAAGGCCCTGGAATACGGTCCCAAGAGCATCCTGACCCGGGTTTTTCTTGCGGAGACCTATCTGGCCATGGACGAGAAGGAGCTGGCCAGAAAGGAACTGGAGTGGTGTGTGAACATGCCCGAGCCTGCGGATCCAGGCGACAGGGAGGACAGGAAAAAGGCCTTGAAGATTTATCAGGAGAATTTTCGCTAGAAATAAAAGTCAGGCCCAAGGAGCAGAGATACGATGAGAAATGAAGCGGCAAACATACTGGAAAGGGCCAAAAAAAGGGGACAGAAGGCCCTCTCGGAATACGAGAGCAAGCTGATCTTGAAATCATACGGAATTCCCGTGACCAAAGAAGAGCTGGTGCAGGACTTGGAAGGGGCCAGGAAGGCAGCCCAGGCAATAGGATATCCCGTGGTCCTCAAAGCTTGTTCCCATGAGCTGACCCACAAGACAGAAAAGGGTCTCATAGAGGTGGGCATAAGGGACCAGGGGGATCTGGAAGAGGCCTTCAAGAGGCTTAGCCAAGCCACACAGGGGCTCGATGCCCAATATTTGGTGCAGGAGATGGTAAAGGGTGCTAGGGAGTTGGTCATAGGCATGACAAGGGATCCCCAATTTGGCCCTTGTGTGATGTTCGGTTTGGGTGGGATATTCACGGAGATCCTAAGAGATGTTTCCTTCAGGGTGGCGCCCATCCAGAAAAGGGATGCCTTTGAAATGATGGAGGAGATCAAGGGCAAGAAGATCCTGGAGGCCATAAGGGGCATGGAGGCCGTGGACAGGGAGCTACTGGCCCAGAGCCTCGTGGCTTTGGGGGATTTGGGCATGGAGCAGGAGCACATCCAGGAGGTAGACGTAAACCCCATGATCATAAGGGGCAGGAGCCCGGTGGCAGTGGATGCCCTGGTGGTGCTTGCCCAATCCTGAGATCTGAGCCCCGGAGCCCCCAGAGGCTCTCTGGGCCCCGCAGAAGAGATCAATAAGAGGAGGAGAGTCATGAAAAAAGGGCTAGGCAAGACCGCCATGGGATTGTTCTTGGCAGTGGCCCTTGCGGGTTGTGCTGCCACAGAGAGGATGATCGACTATAGCGAGATGAAGACTGACGTGAAAATGGATCGCTCTATCTTTCTTGAGCCCCTGAACAAATACCCCAAGAAGGTGTACGTGGAGGTGAAGCACACCACCAACCGTCCAGACCTGGTGGGTGGTTTCCAGCCGGTGCTTGTGGGCATGATCCAGAGCAAGGGCTATGAGATAGTCTCCAACCCCAATCAGGCCGACTACATGATCCAGAACAACATCAGGTACATAGGGGAATACAATGACAGGATCATCCAGGATGGAGTGGTCACTGGTGCTGCTGTAGGTGCTCTATCCGGTCTTGCCATAGCCCGAAGTGCAGCCGGGGTCGCAGGAGGAGCTTTGGTGGGTGGGGCCTTGGGCTTGGGAGCCGACATTGCCACCCGCACCAAGACCTGTATCATTGCCATAGACGTGAGAATCACCGAGCGCACCCTGGCCCGTCCCAAGGTGCATGATTGTGGAGTGGCAGCCTCGGCCACCAAGATATGGCTGACCACAGAAGCGGCAGCCCCGACCCTGGTGCAGCTTGCAGCTCAACAGATCTCAGGGGTCTTCTGATTTCGCTCATGCCCAATGGGTGAGAACTGGCTAGCCGCATTGTTTATTACCAATGAACAGTGTGGGCTAGCCTCCAGATCTCCTGGGATGAACTGAGTAAGGCACGAACACAACCCATGTTCCCTATGGGTTCTTTCCCATATCTAAGCCTGAACATGGGTACATGAACCGGTGGGTTGAGGGTCAAGCCACCCAACTTCACCGGTTCTGAGGATGATTACGGGCCAGGTTCTCACCCTTTCTCAGGGGGATCAAAGCAACTTACAATCAGGGGCTTTCCACTATCAGGGCGCAGCCCTGGCCTCCACCTATGCACAGAGTGGCCAGGCCGAGTCGGGCCTGTCTTCGCCTCATCTCGTATAGAAGGGTGACCAGAATCCTCGCGCCACTGGCTCCTATGGGATGGCCCAGGGCTATGGCCCCTCCATTGGGATTCACCTTTGCCATGTCCAGGCCCAATTCCTTGATGCAGGCCAGGGACTGGGATGCAAAGGCCTCGTTTAGCTCTATGACATCCAGGTCCTTCACTTCCAGGGAGGCCTTTTGCAAGGCCTTCCGGGTAGCTGGTATAGGCCCTGTGCCCATCAAAGCCGGCTCAACCCCGGCAGAGGCATAGGAACGAATTCTGGCCAGAGGTTTGAGACCTCGCGCCCTGGCCGTTTCGGCGGACATGAGCACCAAGGCAGCGGCGCTGTCATTTATGCCAGAGGCGTTGCCGGCCGTGACCGTTCCGTCGGGGATAAAGGCTGGTTTGAGGGCTGCCAGCTTTTCCATGGAGGTATCCCTGGGGTGCTCGTCCGTATCGAAAATCAAAGGAGCTCCCTTTTTCTGGGGAATCTCCACCGGCACCACTTCCTCTTTGAACCGCCCCTGCTCAATGGCGCTTCTGGCCTTCTGCTGGCTGGCCAGACCGAATCGGTCCTGCTCTTCCCGGCTTATGCTGTATTTCTTGGCCACGTTTTCGGCGGTCACTCCCATGTGGTAACCGTGAAAAATCTCCCAAAGCCCATCATGGATCATCAGGTCCAGGAACTGGTCATTACCCATGCGCTCCCCCCATCGGGCCTTGGGGACAGCGTAAGGAGTCATGCTCATGTTTTCCATGCCCCCTGCCACAACCACCTTGGCATCTCCCAGGGCTATGGCCTGGGCTGCCAGGATCACAGCCTTTAGCCCTGATGCGCACACCTTGTTCACGGTGAAAGAAGGGGTCTCCTGGGGTATTGCGGCTCCCATGGCTGCCTGTCTGGCAGGGTTCTGGCCCTGGCCAGCTTGGAGCACATTTCCCATTATGACCTCTTCCACATCCCCAGTGGAAAGGCCGGCCCTGGCTACTGCCTCGGCTATCACTATGGAGCCTAGGCGCGAAGCGGGCACATCCCTAAGAGTTCCGCCAAAGCTGCCTATGGCGGTGCGAACAGCGCTGACGATCACCACTTCTGACATCTGCTACCTCCTTGCACTGCTTAGATGGGCTTGGCATTATTTCAAACTGCATGCACCAAGAGCGAGACCGCCTCTCCTCCTCCCAGACACAGTGTGGCCATGCCGGTTTTTGCCCCACGGTCTATCATGGCGTAAACAAGGGTGGTGAGGACTCGGGCACCGCTGGCCCCAATGGGATGTCCCAGTGCAACTGCTCCACCGTAGATGTTCACTCGCTGTGGGTCCAGACCTAGCTGCCTTAAGACCGCCACCGTGGAGCCAGAAAACGCCTCGTTTATCTCGTGCAGGTCCACATCCTTGGGTGAGATCCCCTCCTTGGCCGCCACCTTGGGGATGGAGAGTATGGGGGCCACCAGCACATACTTCATGTCCAGGCCCGCCGCCCCTTGGGCACCCACTCTGACCAGCGGCTGGACCCCTAGTTCCAAGGCCCTTTTTCGGGACATCACCACGACGGCCGCTGCACCATCGCTGATGATGGAAGAGTTTCCTGCTGTGGCAAAACCATCTTTCTGGAAAGCTGGCCTCATGGCTGCAAGGGTCTGATAATCCGTTGGTCTGGGACACTCGTCAACAGCGAAGATGAGGGGGGGACCCTTGGGTCTGGGCACCTCCACCGGGACTATCTGCTCTTTGAAGCGGCCCTGAGAGATGGCCTCCAGGGCCCTCCTGTAGGATTCGGCCGCATACAGATCCTGATCCTCCCGGCTCACCCCGTATTTTTGGGAGCAGAGGTCATTGCTTATGCCCATGTGGAAGTCGTTTACATGGTCCCAGAGGCCGTCATGGATCATGGCGTCTTGAACCATACCATGTCCCATGCGGTACCCTGCCCGAGCTCTATCCAGCATGTAAGGGGCACGGCTCATGCTCTCCATTCCCCCTGCCACCACCACCTGGGCGTCTCCACAGAGGATGGCCTGGGCTGCCATCATCACTGCTTTGAGCCCTGATCCACACACCTTGTTTATGGTTGTGCACCCAACCTCCCACGGAAGCCCTGCTTTGATGGCCGCCTGCCTGGCAGGATTCTGTCCGTATCCGTGGGGCAGGACCTGCCCCATTATCACCTCGTCCACCTGGTGAGGTTCGATTCCAGCCCTACAAATGGCCTCCTTGATGACGATCCCTCCCAGTTGAGTTGCCCCGAGCCCACTCAAGGAGCCCTGGAAAGCCCCTATGGCGGTTCTCACGGCCGAAACTATGACCACCTCCTGCATTGCCCGCCTCCCAGGCCAGCCGGAACAACCTGTCCCAGCTCAAATAGGTCGAAACAGCTCGGCCATGGCCATCTCGGCCGCGCTGTAAGGGTCTATATTTCTTTGGGCCAGCTCTTCCAAAAGAGACTCCCATAGTCCGTTTCTCTCCAGCCGGCCCAGCCCCTCCTGATAAAGCAAATCTCGAAGTATTTCCATGAACTTTCCCTGGGTGCGCCTCTTCTGTCTATCCTGCCACAGTCGATCCCCCAGGTACTCCCTGTGGCGCTGGATCTGCTCCACAAGCTCCTCAACGCCTCTGTGGTGAAGGGCCTCGGTCTTGATCACCACCGGCCTCCACTTCTCAGGGCCGTAGGTGTTCATCTCGATCATGATCTCTATCTCCCGCACGGTCTTGTCGGCCCCGTCCCTGTCGGCCTTGTTCACCACAAAGATATCGCCCACTTCCAGTATACCTGCCTTGATGGCCTGGATTTCGTCACCCATGCCGGGAATGAGCACCACCACATTTGTATGAGCCAGCCTCACTATCTCCACCTCGTCCTGGCCCACTCCAACGGTCTCCACAAGCACCACGTCCTTGCCCATGGCGTCCATGACATCCACGATGTCATGGGTGGATCTGGAAAGCCCTCCGAGGTGGCCGCGGGTGGCCAGGCTTCGGATGAAGACCCCGTCGTCTGTGCTGTGGCGCTGCATCCTTACCCTGTCTCCCAGTATGGCCCCTCCTGTGAAAGGGCTGGTGGGATCCACTGCCACGACCCCCACGGTTTGGTTGCGCTGCCTGTAGGACTGGATTATGTGGTCTACCAGAGTGGATTTACCGGTGCCAGGCGAGCCCGTTATGCCCACTATGTGTGCACGGCCCGTGTGAGGAAAGAGGGCCTTGAGCTCTTCCCTGGCCGATGGGATCTCATCGTCTATGTCACGCATGAGCCGGGCCGCTGCCCGGACCTCTCCCCTCAAGATGGCTTCTGCCAAAACAGGTTCTTTCATCGGGATTCCGTGTAGAGCACAGCCAGAATTCTGGTAGGACCCTTGCCGTGGCACTTGACCAGATGAGGCTGAGTCGAGTCGTAATAGATGGCGTCTCCTGCCTCCAGGATCTCCACCTTGTCGCCCAGGCGGGCCTCCATGCTCCCCTCCAGCACGTAAATGAACTCCTGGCCGTCATGCGTGGACATGTCCTGGACATCCGTGGGATGGAGGGTCACCAAGAATGGCTCCATGGCCCGATCACCCTTCTCCGGAGCCAGAGACTCGTAGTCGTAACCATGTTTCCTCCTGGTGCCGGAGGCGAATCTGGCGATTTTCTTTCTCTGATGGGATCGCACTATGGTGTAAGGGGCTGGGGCCGACGGCGCTATGAACACCCCCATCTTGGTCTCAAGGGCCTTGCCCAGCCGGATCAGCTCTCCCAGGGGGGGAGTGTACTGGTCACTCTCGATGCGGGATAAAAGCTCCATGTCCATGCCGGTGCGGCTGGCCAAATCCTCCAGGGATAAGCCCTTTTCCTTTCGGATGCTTCCTATGCGCTGACCCAGGGTTCTGGGAGGAGGCTCCTTCTTCAGGCCCGGGGTCAGAATCGAGGGATCGGTCAGATAGTCGTGGGGCTCTGGGGCTCTCACCCTTTTTGTGGCCCGCAACTTCTTGCCCTTGGTCTTTGCATCCATTTTCCACTCCCCCTGATCCCTATTTCACATGGCTCTTCCCTGCACGCCTATGTTTCTGGCTATGACTATTCGCTGGATCTCGGAGGTGCCCTCGCCGATCTCCAGAAGCTTGTGATCCCTGTAGAACCGCTCGATATTGTATTCTTTCATGAGCCCGTACCCGCCGTGGATCTGGACGGCCTGATCCACCACCCGGCCCATGACCTCTGAGCAGTAAAGCTTGGCCATGGCGGCTTCCTTGGCGAACGGCCTTTCATTTTCCCTCAGCCAGCATGCCTTGTAAAGCAGGTTCCTGGCAAGCTCTATCTCGGTTGCCATGTTGGCCAGCTTGAAGGCAATGGCCTGAAAGGAGCCTATGGTTCTTCCGAATTGCACACGGGTGTTGGCATATTTCAGGGCCATCTCAAAGGCTCCCTGGGCCCCTCCCAGGCCCATGGCCCCGATGCTGAGCCGCCCCCCATCCAAGGTGGCCAGCATCTGATGAAAACCGTCTCCACGCCGGCCCAGCAGGTTTTCTGCCGGAACTCGGCAGTCCTCGAAGAAGAGCTGGCCGGTGTTGGATGCCCTCCACATCATCTTTCCCTTCATGGCCACAGCCTTGAAACCCTCGGCTTGTGCAGGCACCAAAATACAGCTTATCTCTCTCTTGCCATCCTGCCTGAGACCGGTTACTGCCTGCACCACAACCACCCCGGTCATTTCGCAGGCAGAATTGGTGATGAAGATCTTGCTCCCATTTATGACCCAATGGTCCCCCTGGAGCTCGGCATGGGTCTGGGAGCCCCCGGCATCTGAACCAGCATTGGGTTCTGTGAGGCCGAAGGCTGCCAGAATTTCGCCCTTGCAGAGCCTTGGAAGCCAGGACTCTTTCTGCTGGTCGTTTCCGTAGTAGTAGATGGGGCCTATGCCCAGGGAGTTTCCTGCTGCAATGGTGGCTGCCTGGGAGCCGTCTACCCTGGCCAGTTCCTCCACGGCTATTATGTAAGAGATATATCCTATGTTGGATCCCCCGTACTTTTCGGACACGAAGCAGCCCAAGAGGCCCATCTCTGCCATCTTGCGCGTGAGCTCAGGGGAGAACTCCTCACGCTCGTCCAGCTCGCGGGCCACGGGTGCGATCTCGTTTTCCGCGAACTCCCGCACTGCCTGGCGAATAAGGTTCTGTTCCTCGGTGAGATCGAAGCACAACGCCATGGCGGATCCTGTTCCCCCTTTCTACCTTGTCAGTCCCTTTGTCTGTTGCCCCTGGGCCTAATATTCTGCCTGACCCACTCCACCGTCTCCTCCACTGGCGTGCCCGGGGTGAAGATCTCCTTGACCCCAGCCTGTTTGAGCTTTTCTATGTCCTCCTTGGGGATGATGCCGCCTCCGAACACGGCTATGTCCCCCGCGCCTTTCTGCTCAAGTAGCTCCAGTACCTCCAGAAAGTGACGGTTGTGGGCTCCGGCCAGAGAGCTGAGGCCTATGGCGTCCACATCCTCCTGTATGGCAGCGTTCACTATTTGCTCGGGGGTCTGGTGAAGGCCCGTGTAAATGACCTCGAAACCAGCATCCCTGAACCCGCGGGCTATGACCTTTGCTCCCCGATCATGGCCATCCAGGCCAGGTTTCGCCACCATTATGCGAACCTTCCGCTCCTGCGACATCCCGACCTCCTTCAGAAATAACCAGGATCCCTATACTCGCCGAACACCTGCCTCCACACGTCACAGATCTCCTGTAGAGTTGCATAGGCCCTTACAGCCTCCAGGATGTAGGGCATGAGGTTCTCTCCGTCCTGGGAGGCCATGCGCAGCTCCTCCAGTCGCTTGCGCACCAGTGAATTGTCACGCTCCATCTTGATCCTGTTTAGACGTTCCACCTGGGCTCGCTCCCTGGCCTCGTCTATTCTCAGAATCTCCACTGGCAATTCTTCCTCTCCCACGTACTTGTTCACACCCACCACCACCAACTCACCAGAGTCCACGGCCCTCTGGTAAGTGTAGGCCGCCTCGGCTATCTCTTTCTGGGGATAGCCCAGTTCTATGGCCCGCAGGATGCCTCCCAACTCGTCTATCTTGCGAATGTAGGCCCAGGCCTTCTCCTCCATCTCATCGGTTAGGGCCTCTACAAAGTAGGAGCCTGCCAGGGGATCTATGGTGTTGGCCACCCCTGATTCTTCGGCTATGATCTGCTGGGTCCTCAAGGCTATGGTTGCAGCCTCCTGGCTGGGCAAAGCCAGGACCTCGTCCAGGGAGTTGGTATGCAGGGACTGGGTCCCCCCCAGCACCGCTGCCAGGGCCTCCAGGGTAGTTCGCACAACGTTGTTATAAGGCTGCTGTGCCGTGAGCGAACAGCCCGCGGTCTGGGTATGAAAACGAAGCATCATGGAGCGGGGGTCCTTGGCTCCGAACCTCTCCTTCATGATCTTGGCCCACATGCGGCGGGCTGCACGGAACTTGGCTATCTCCTCGAAGAAGTCCATGTGGGAGTCGAAAAAGAAAGAGAGCCTTGGGGCGAACTCGTCCACCTGCAGCCCTCTTTCCATGCATGCCTCCACGTAGCCTATGCCATCTGCCAGGGTAAAGGCCAGCTCCTGCACGGCTGTAGCCCCGGCCTCCCTGATGTGGTACCCGGAGATGCTTATGGTGTTCCACTTGGGCACCTCCCGAGTGCAATATTCCACGGTATCCACGATTATGCGCATGGAAGCACGGAGGGGCAGCATGAAGGTCTTCTGGGCTATGAACTCCTTGAGCATGTCATTTTGGATGGTTCCACCTATCTGGTCTTTTCTGACGCCTTGTTTCTCGGCCACGGCTATGTACATGGCCAGCAGTATGGATGCCGGAGGGTTTATGGTCATGGAGGTGGTGACCTTGTCCAGGGGTATATCCTTTAAGAGCACCTCCATGTCAGCCAGGGAATCTATGGCCACTCCACACTTGCCCACTTCTCCCCGGCTCAGGGGGTCATCAGAGTCCCTGCCCATTAGGGTGGGCATGTCGAAGGCCACGCTTAGCCCGGTTTGACCCTGGGAGAGAAGGTAGCGAAACCTCTGGTTGGTCTCCTCGGCTGTGCCCATTCCCGCAAACATGCGCATGGTCCAAAGCCGTCCCCTGTACATGTTGGGCTGCACCCCACGGGTGTACGGATACTGTCCCGGGAAGCCTATGTGCTGGGCAAAATCTTGCTGCTGGATGTCCAAGGGAGTGTAAAGCGCCCTGATCTCCTGGCCAGATATGGTGGTGAAACGATCCCTCCTCTCCCCATGGGCGCAACGGTGATCCTCCACCTTCCTACTCCAGGTCTCCTTGCTCTCCTGAACCTGCGCTAAGGTCTTTTCACTGAACATGTCTAAGCCTCCCCATGATGCCGGCCCGGTAAAAGCACTCGGGGCGGAAGTTTCAATGTGGGCCCCCAAGCTCCAGCTTCTCTTCCCCCTGGCCACCAGGCTCTGGCCTGACCTCCCTCATTCAAAGACATTACCCAATGCGAGCCAATTTTTTTCCCCAAAGCCCATTGAGCCACCAGTAAAAACACTTTGGATCCTGAGCTCTTTGCGGGCAAATAAGGATCCAAGGGACTCAAAACCCTCCCTGAGCCCAGGGCCGCAGGCCCAGAGAAGAGCTTTCCTTCCCCCTGATACTGCCCCAAACCCGGTTGCATCTTCTTGCATGCCCATGAAAGCTTGGAATACACACTCAGAAGAGTAAGATTTTCCAACCCGGCTCCCAGGTTCCAGGGGAAAGCTTTGGGGGTCAGAAAATTACAATGCCAAGGAGATGTGCCAAAAGCAGGGAAAGGAAACAGGGTCCTGATACAAGAGGGCGAATTCCAAGAGGTAGGAAAATGCGCTAGGGAGTTTCCGGCAAAAGATCTTTTTCCCCGACGTCGGTGCCGGCCCGGCGTCGGGGAGAGAACGGAGACGCCCAGCGCAAAAGTCAAACCACTCAACTCCAAGGAAGCAGCCTCCCCTGTTTGAAAAGCCATTACCAGGCCTGACACGGCCTTTGTTTTGCCATATGGAGTCCCCTGAAACCTATCAAACCAAAGCCACAGTGTCAATACGCTTCCATTAAACGCTCTTGTGGGGTCATGAGGCCGAAACCAGGAAAAATTTTTCTTGACAGGCAAAAAGTATATATGTATACGTATACCACTTTTCCAAGCTTCTGAGGACTCAGGGATTTGGCTCAGGATAAACCCATTCCCATGTATTTCAGAGTGGCCGAAACCATAAGGGCCAGGATCGAGTCTCGTCGGTACAGACCTGGGGAGTTGATACCCTCCGAAAAGGAATTGTCAAAGGAGTTCAAGGTAAGTTTGATCACCATCAGAAAGGCCATGGAGCTCATGGTCAAAGAGGGCCTTGTGGCCCGGAAGAGAGGCTCGGGTACCTGGGTGCTCTCCTCCAATTCCGGGCGTTTGCCCATAAAGCTCAGTGGAAACTTCAGGGACTGGTTTGACTCGGTTTCTGGCCGTCTCCAAAGGCTTGAGGCCCAGGTTCTGGAGGTGGGCCTGGTGGAGTGCCCTGAGCAGGTGGCTCGGATCCTGGGGCTGGAGGAAGGAGAGCCTGTCTGGAGAATGAGGAGGGTCAGAAAACACCGTGGGGAGCCGGTTTCCTATTACATAAACTACGCTCCTTCCGAGTTGGCCAACCTGGTTTGCGCCAGGGACTTCAGAAAGAGAAGTTTCCTGGAGGTCTTCCAAGAGAAAACAAATCTGCGCTTGAGGCGCCTGGAGCAGAGGGTGGAGGCCACGGTGGCCGACATGGACGTATCTAACATTTTGGGAGTGGAATTCGGCTCACCCCTTTTTTTTGTTGAAAACGTTTATTACACCTTCCAAGACCGACCTGTGGAGGTGACCCACATGTACTATCGGGGAGACAGGTACGTGTACAGGGCCACCATTCCCATAGAGCAGAGGAGAGCTTGAGCATGACTTTGGCAGAGACCATATTGGCCGCCCGCTGTGGAACACAGGAGGTGACCCCTGGGGAGTTCCTGGATGTGCCAGTGGATCTTGTTATGACAACAGATGCCACGGGCCTTATCAGCATGGAGCAGTTTCGCAGGATGGGGGCCAAGAGGGCCTTTGATCCAAAAAAGATAGTTTTCGTCATGGATCACTTTGTCCCGGCCAGAACAGTTGAATCAGCAGAGGCTGTCCAGGCTCTCAGGTCCTTTGCAAAGGAGCTGGGCGCCATATGGTACGAGGGGGGACAGGCCGGTGTCTGCCACGTGCTTTTGCCTGAGCAGGGGCTGGTGGCCCCCGCAGAGGTGGTGGTGGGAGGCGATTCCCACACCTGCACATACGGGGCTCTGGGCGCCTTTGCCACGGGCATGGGCTCCACAGACATAGCGGCTGCCATGGCCACGGGTAGAGTCTGGATGAGGGTGCCTGAGACCCTTCGATTGGTGTACCACGGCCGTCCCAATCAATGGGTGGTGGGCAAAGATATTATATTGCACACCATAGGTCTTATGGGTGTGGATGGGGCCACATACATGGCCATGGAATTCACTGGAGAGGCCTTGCAATTTCTGGACATGGACCATCGCTTCACCATGGCCAACATGGCCGTGGAGGCAGGTGCCAAGGCAGGCCTCTTTCCGGTGGATGCCAGGACCCTTGAATATCTGAGGGCCCGTGTGAAACGGGATTTTTGGGTGCCTCCGTGGGATCCACAGGCCGCCTGTGAGAAGACACTGGATCTGGATGTAACGACCCTGGAACCTCAGGTGGCCACTCCCCACTCTCCAGCCAATGTCAAGGATGTAAGCTCTGTTCAAGGCATTGCCATAGACCAGGTCGTGATAGGCTCCTGCACCAATGGCCGCATAGGGGATCTTCGCCTTGCTGCTCAGTTGTTGGAAGGCAAGAACATACATCCTGAGGTGAGATGTCTGATCCTTCCGGGAAGCCCACAGGTGTACCTGAATGCCTTGGAAGAAGGTTTGGTGGCCATTTTCTTGAGGGCAGGTGCCATTGTTGGGCCTCCCACATGCGGTCCCTGTCCTGGAGGCCACATGGGAGTCCTGGGCCCTGGGCAAAGGTGTGTCTCCACCACCAACCGGAATTTCCTGGGCCGCATGGGCAGCCCCAAGGCGGAAATATTCCTGGCCAATCCGGCCGTGGCCGCCGCAAGTGCGGTCTTGGGCCGCATAGCTCATCCAGAGGAGGTCTCAAGCAAATGATCTGCGGCAGAGTTCACAAGCTCGGGCACAACGTGGACACCGACGCCATCATAGCAGTGAAGTGGGCTGGGCTCACAGATCCCAAAGAGCTGGGAAAGCACTGCATGGAAACCGTGGATCCAGGCTTTGCCGATAGAGTAAGTCCCGGCGACATACTGGTGGCAGGCAGAAACTTCGGTTGTGGTTCTTCCAGGGAGATAGCACCCTGGTCCATCAAAGGAGCTGGAATCGCCTGTGTGGTGGCCGAGAGCTTTGCCCGTATCTTTTTCAGGAATGGTATCAATATCTCCCTTCCTCTCATCCAGTGTGCAGAGGCGGCCAGGGCCGCCCAAGAAGGGGACATGCTGGAGATTGATACCACATCTGGACAGATAAGAAACAGGACTCAGGGAACCCTTTTCCAGGCAAGCCCCTACCCTGAATTCATACAAGAACTCATCCGGGCAGGAGGCCTGGTGGATTACACCAGGGAAAGGCTTTCAAGAAGGACTTAGAAAAGCATCCATGAGGCGGTGAGGCATGATCGAAGCTCTGGTGGTAGTCCTCCTTCTTATTCTGATAGCCCTGGGAGTCGAAATATTCGTGGCCTTGGGGGCATGCGGGGCACTGGGCTTGGTGCTGGCCCGAGGCCCAGATGCCCTTGCCCTTGCAGCTACATCCCTCTTCGGTCAGGTGACCACCTTTGAACTTTTGGCATTGCCTCTTTTTGTGCTCATGGGCCATGTGCTGGCCAAGACTCCCATAGGAGCAGATCTCTTCCATCTGGCCTCTAAATGGCTCTCATGGCTGCCCGGAGGGCTGGCAATAGCCTCTGTGGGGGCCTGCACGGTATTCGGTGCTGTAAGTGGAGTGAGCGTGGCTGGCGTGGCTGCCATAGGATCCATGGCAGTGCCTGAAATGCTCAAAAGAGGTTACTCGGTCAAGCTGGCAGCAGGCTCCGTTGTCTCCTCGGGGGCCCTGGCCATGCTCATTCCTCCGAGTGTGCCCTTCATCATCTATAGCGCCATCACCGGGGAGTCGGTGGCAAAGCTCTTTATCGGCGGGATCTTGCCCGGGCTTTTTCTGGCATCTGCCCTAAGCTTGTACATCCTGGTCAGGGTGATCCTGTCTCCGGGGCTGGCACCCTCCAGAAAGGATGTCTCGGCCCATTGGAAGGAGAGGTGGGAGAGCCTGGCAAAGGTCTGGCATGTGGGAGTGCTCATCTTCTTGGTTCTGGGCTCCATATACCTGGGGGTGGCCACCCCCACCGAGGCCTCGGCAGTGGGAGCCGCAGGGGCTTTTCTCATAGCAGCAGTGGTTTACCGCAACATGACCCCCAGAAGGATCTTCCAAATACTTCTTGAGAGCATGCGAATAAGCGTGGCCATACTGATCATAATGGGTAGCGCCAAGATCTTCGGGGATTTCCTCAACATGGTGAGGCTTCCTCAACAGCTCACCCAGTTCATGCTGGGCTGGAACCTGCCCAGAGAGTTCATGATTCTGGCCGTGCAGGCCCTCTTGATCCTCGGGGGCATGTTTGTGGATGCTGCATCCCTCATAGTGGTCACAACACCCATCTTGCTTCCCCTGGTCAAGGCCTTGGGTTACGACCCCCTTTGGTACGGGATCGTGCTGGTCATAAACCTGGAGCTAGCGGTTGTGACCCCGCCTGTGGGGTTGAATCTCTATACTCTGAGGAGCTGTGTGCCCAGCCTCAAGCTAGAGGAGATAGTGCAAAGCAGCGTCCCTTTCCTGTTGGTGGAGCTGGCCTGCTTGGTCTTTTTCACACTCTATCCGCCCTTGGGGCTTTGGCTACCAAGCCTTGTGAAGTAATCCCGCGGCCGGAAGGCCTTTGAGGAGGTATGCATGGCAAGGACAAACAGAAGGGGATTCTTAAAAGGAACAGCATTAGGTGTAGGGGCCTTGGCCATCGGAATAAGAACCATCCGCTTTCCCAAGGCCTGGGCTGCAGGGCCAACACTGACCACAGTCACCTATCTGACCCCTGCATATGAGGATCTTTTCCCGCCCATACAGGGTTTTGTGGAGAAGCTTAAGGAGAAGCACTCAGGAGCACTTCAAGTGGACTTCTTTCACTCTGGGACCCTTGTGAAGGCAGATGACCAGACAGCTGCCCTCAGGGCCGGGACCATCCATGTGATGTTTCACACAAGTTCTTACATCACCAGGACCTTTCCCATCCTGGGGATCACGGGGCTGCCCGGTCTGGTGGACGAGCTTTACCGCCATGGGGAAAGGCTGGCCATGGAGGGGCCTCTATGGAAGCTCATAAACGACGCTTTGGCCAAGGACAACACCTTCATGCTCACTGCAGGGGGGGCTGTGCTGGAGCCGGAATACATCTGGAGCGGATCCCAGAAGGTGGCCAGCCTGGCTGATCTCAAGGGCAAGAGATGCAGGATAGTGAGCTACGAGGCCGAGGAGGTCTTGAAGCCTTACGGAGCAGCCGCAGCCAGGATTCCTTCTTCAGAGCTCTACCTGGCAGTCCAAAGGGGCACCGTGGATGCAACCCTTGCCAACATAGGTACTGTTATGGGCCGAAAGCTCTACGAGCAGGTCAAGTACTGCTATAAGCTTCCTGTTACTGGTTTCACGATATCCATCTTCTTGTTAAAGAGCTTCTGGGACAAACTTCCGCAGGATGCCAAGACCGCTCTTTGGGAAGCCGGTAAGTGGTATGAGCAAAACAGTGCCCCAATGATCAACAAGAAATTTTACCCTGAGGTTTACTGGCCCAGGATAAAACAGGCCGGTATCCAGATATTTGAGCCCAGTAAAGAGGAGCTGGAGGATTTCAGGAAAAAGAGCCAGCCGGTTTGGGAATGGTGGAAAAAACAGGTGGGTGAGGCCGTGGGACAAAAGGCCATAGACCTGACCCTGGGCAAGGCTTAGCCGAAAGAAGACTCGACCCAGAAAGGCTTCCCCATGCCCTCGATATATTGGAACTAGAACTTGAGCCCATAGAGCCTTGTTCATGAAGGAAATAAAAAGACTCCTTTCAACTTCAGGCAAAAGGCAGAGCCCAGAGGAAGAATCAGGGTGCATTTGAGCATTAATTTTTTCCAAAACGTGCTTAAGCCGCATTATCCGTGGATCACGGATAGTGCATGTTAAAAGGGGCGCTCAAATGTCAGCGGCATCCAAAATAGTAAGAAAAATAATCTCTTCTCTTGGGGGGCTTGGAGCCCTGGCCATGGGTTTTATGGTAGTGAGCATAACCTACGATGTGGCCATGCGTTACATTTTCTCCAGGCCCACAAGCTGGGCCTTGGAGGTGAACACTTTTCTTCTGGCTCTCCTTGCTGTGGTTCCGGCATGCGAGGTGCTCCAGGCAAGAAGCCATATCCGGGTGGGTTTTTTCCATGAGCGCTTGCCGGTGTTTTTCAAGGGTCCCATAGCCATGTTGAGGGGCGCAGCTGGAGCTTTTTTCTGTGGGGTCATGACCTGGAAAGGGGCTTTGATGACGTGGCAGGCCTACCAACACAATGACCGCATGTCCACCTCCCTCGGAACCCCCATGGTAATCCCTTACCTTTTCCTGCCCCTGGGTTTCGGGCTCATGACCCTTTACTTTCTTTTCAGCATGTCAGGAGGCAAAGGAGCATCTAGTGCAGAGCAGATAAAAGACAGTCAGGAACAAGGCAAGAAGCCGAGCAACAGATATTAGAAAACAGGCGCCCTAACCAGGCCTCTCCTGGATGGGACGCTTTAGGGGAGAGATGAGCATGGAACTTCCTAAGAAAGCCACCATAAGGGAGGTGGGACCGAGGGACGGATTTCAGTCCTGGCCTGATTTTGTACCCACCCAAAAGAAGCTGGAGGTGATCAAGGCTTTGATCCAGGCTGGAGTCAGAGAGATGGAGACCACCTCCTTTGTGAGTCCCAAAGCGATTCCTCAAATGCAGGATGCCCAAGAGCTCATGCAACTAGTGCCCAGGGGAGGCTGCCGCCATGCTGCCCTTGTGCCCAACCTAAAGGGTGCGGAGCTGGCCATAGGAGCCGGGGCCGAGGAGTTGGTGGTTGTCATATCAGCCTCTGAACCCCATAACATGGCAAATATCAGGAGAACCATCAACCAGTCATTGGAGGAGCTGATGCCACTGGCTGCTCTGGCCAAATCCCACGGGGTGACTGTGACAGGGGCCATTTCCGTGTCCTTTGGCTGTCCATACCAGGGAGACGTGCCTGAAGTGGAGGTCATGAGGGTCGCAAAAGGATATCTTCAGGCAGGTGTGAGCCGAATCTTGCTGGCAGACACCACCGGCATGGCCACCCCCAGCAGGGTCAAGAGACTGGTTGCCGCTTTCAAGGAGAGGTTTCCAGATGTGGAGGCGGGGATCCATTTGCACAACAATCGTGGCACTGCCATGGCCAACCTCTATGCAGCTCTGCAGGAAGGGATCACGGTTTTCGACACTGCTTTGGGCGGTATAGGAGGCTGCCCCAACGTGCCTCAAGCAGCCGGTAACCTGGCTACCGAAGACGTGGTATTCATGCTGGAGGACATGGGTGTGGAAACAGGCTTGGATCTCATAGAACTGATCCGGGCAGCCCAGCTCCTGGAGAAGATCTTGGGAAAGGTTCTCCCCGGGCAGGTGATGAAGAGCGGACCAAGGGATCCTAAGCTGGCAGAAAAGCTCTGCGGGATCAAGTGCCATTCCTGAACCAGGAACAGGCAACCAGGCAGCAAGAAAGGAGGGAATTGGAGGTGGAAAGCGATCTTCCATTGCGCGGCATCAAGGTCTTGGATCTGGGGCATGCCATTTTGGGGCCCACCTGCGGGCTCATTTTGGCCGATATGGGGGCCGAGGTGATCAAGGTGGAAAGAGCTCCAGACGGGGATGATACCCGCCGACTCAAAGGCTTTGGTGTTGGGTTTTTCCACTACTTCAACAGAAACAAGAGAAGTCTGGCGCTGGACCTCAAACAGGAAGAGGGCAAAGAGGTACTCAGAAGGCTGATTCAAAAGGCGGATGTGCTTCTTGAGAATTTCGGCCCGGGTACAATGGAGCGCCTCGGATTTCCTTACGAGAAATGCGCAGAGCTCAACCCCAGCTTGATTTACTGCACCTTGAAAGGCTTCATGCCAGGGCCTTATGAAAAAAGGCCCAGCCTGGACAACCTGGTGCAAATGATGGGGGGCCTGGCATACATGACCGGGCTCAAGGGCAGACCTCTTAGGGCCGGCACCTCGGTAATAGACATAGTGGGAGGCATGTTCGGGGCCATGGGCATAATAACTGCCCTTTACCAACGCACTTGCACAGGAAAAGGACAGCTCGTGAGGGCCACACTTTTCGAGGCCACGGCCTTCCTGGTGGGCCAGCACATGGCCATGGCAGCCATCACCGGGGAACCTCCTCCTCCCATGCCCGAGGGGCAGATGCCTTGGGGTATCTATGACCTGTTTACAACCAGGGAAGGGGAGATGATATTTCTGGGAATAACAAGCGACCAGCAGTGGCAGCGTTTCTGTGAGGTATTCGGACTCGAGGACCTGGCTGCTGACCAGAGGCTTTGCACCAACAACGACAGGGTCAGGGAGAGAAGCTGGTTGATCCCCAGGCTAAAGGATGAGATCTCCAGACTTGATACCTCCGAGATAGTGAAAAGAAGCGAGAAGGCCTCCATACCCTACGCCCCCATCTTGAGGCCGGATCAGCTCCTGGAGGACCCCCAATTGTTGCAGGGAGGCGGCCTGGTGGAGACAGTGCTGCCTTCAGGCAAGAAAGCCAGGCTTCCCAAGTTGCCCCTTCGCATGGATGATTATGATTTCGGCCTCAGAAGAGAGCCCCCTGGAGTTGGAGAGCACTCTGTGGAGGTTTTGAGAGAAGCGGGTTTCACCCAAGAGGAGATAGAGGGACTCCTAGCCAAAGGAGTCATATCCTGCGGCTGATATAAAGAATCCCGGGTTCAAAAAACTAATGTGAGAGGAGGGCCAAGAAATGTTCAAGAGCAAAGCGTGGCTTTGGGTGGGGATATGCACTTGCTTGTCAATTCTTTTTTCTGGGATGCCTGCATTGGGGGCCTATCCCGAGAAACCCGTAGAGTTAATAGCTCCGGCCAACCCAGGGGGAGGCTGGGACCTTACCTGCCGCATGTCTGCCAAGGTGTTAAAGGAAGCAGGTCTTGTGACTCAGCCCATCACCGTTGTGAACAAACCCGGCGGTTTCGGGGTTGTGGCCATGACCGACATAGTGCGCAACCGCCGTTCTGAGCAACATGTGCTCATAGCCTTCTCCGCCGTTCTGACCACTCAGATGGCCATAAAGAAGAACCCCTTTACTTACAAGGATGTGACCCCGGTTGCAGCCCTATTTGTGGATTATGGTGTCATAGCAGTGCGCAAGGACTCCAAGTACGGGTCCTTCCAGGATCTTCTGGATGATTGGAAGAAACAGCCCGGAGTGCTGACCTTTGCCGGAAGCTCTCCTCCAGGGGGACTGGATCACATGAGAGTAGCCATGCTGGCCAAGGCAGCAGGGATCCCCGTGAACAAGGTCAGATATGTGGCCTTTGGCGGCGGGGCTGACGCTCTCGGGGCACTTCTTGGCGGTCACACAACGGCCTTCGTGGGAGAGGCGGGAGAGATAGCCGGGCACGAGGAGTCAGGCACAATCCGCTCTTTGGCCCTTCTGGCTGACAGGAAGCTGGGCGGAATCTTTCAGAAGGTCCCTCTGGCCAAAGACCTGGGTCTGAATGTTGTGTCGCCCAACTGGAGGGGTTTTTACGCGCCACCAGAGCTCAAGCCAGATGTGCTTCGCTACTGGGAGGAAACCCTGGGAAAGATGGTCCAGAGCAAGCAGTGGAAGGAAGTGCTGGAAAAACAAGCCTGGGTGGATTTCTTCCTGACCGGGGACAAGCTCAAGAAGTTCCTGGATGAGGAGCTTGCCAGTTACGAGGCCTTGGCCATTGAGCTGGGGCTTGTTCAGAAATGATAAGAGCGCAGAGAGCCGCAGCTGCCCTGGTCCTGGTGCTGGGAGCAGGATACCTCTGGGGCAGCTTGGCCATCCCTGAGATCTCCATAGGAGATCCGCTGGGCCCCAGGGCTTTTCCTGTTCTGCTAGGGGGACTCATGGCCCTCCTCGGGGCTTCCCTGCTGGTGTGGCCTGCGGCAGGGGGGGAGGGCGGGGCCATGGGCATTTCCCTGCACACCGCAGGACTGGTTCTGCTTCTAGGTGCATACGGGTACGCCATTCCCAGACTGGGGTACCCCCTTGCCACGTTTCTCTTTTTGGGCGCGGCCTCCAGATTGTTGGGGGAGAGATCCTGGTGGGTTGGTGGAGGTCTCTCTGTGGGCTTCAGCCTGGGGGTCTTTCTCCTTTTTACAAAGGTCTTGGACATCCCCCTTCCCCTGGGCTTCATGCTGAAACTCTGGGGGTGATTCCATGAGCGCAGATACACTGGGCCACCTTCTCTATGGGCTGCAGATCGCTCTTTCGCCCCTGAATCTTCTCTACGCCTTCATTGGGTGCCTGGTGGGCACCCTCATCGGGGTGCTTCCTGGATTAGGGCCTGCAGGGGGAATGGCCCTTCTGATTCCGCTGACTTACGGCAAAGAGCCAGCATCGGCCATCATCCTTTTGGCAGGCATCTACTATGGAGCCATGTACGGGGGCTCAACCACCTCCATACTGCTCAATGTTCCGGGCGAGGCGGCCTCTGTGGTCACGACCCTGGATGGATACCAGATGGCCAGAAAGGGACTTGCAGGTCCGGCTCTGTCCATCGCCGCCATCGGCTCCTTTGTGGCCGGGACTATAGGGGTGGGACTGCTCATGCTCATAGGTCCTCCCTTGGCCAGGGCTGCGCTGAAATTCGGGCCTGCCGAGACATTCGCCCTGATGGTTTTTGGGCTCTCCATGGTCACCAGCCTTTCAGGAAGATCCCTGCGCAAGGGACTGGTCTCCACTATCCTGGGGCTCATGCTGGCAACTGTAGGCACTGACCTTCCAACCGGGCTCATACGTTTCACATTCGGGATTCCCAAGCTCATGGAGGGCTTTGATGTGGTGGTTGTGGCTATAGGGCTCTTTGCTGTCTCAGAGATCCTGAGCTGCGCCCAGGAGCTGAGGACCGGAGAGTATCACAGAGCCGAGCTCTCCAGGATATGGCTCTCCCTCAAGGATCTCCTCCAAAGCCTTGGAGCCATCCTGAGGGGCACCTTTCTGGGTTTTTTCATAGGGGTGCTGCCAGGAGCAGCCCATGTGACAGCATCTTTCCTGTCCTATACAGTGGAGAAGCGCTTTTCCAGAAACCCGGAGAACTTCGGAAAAGGGGAGATCAAGGGCGTGGCAGCCCCTGAATCTGCCAACAACTCCGCAGCCTGCGGAGCCCTCATTCCACTTCTCACCTTGGGGCTTCCGGCCTCGGCGGTCACGGCCGTGCTCTATGGAGCGCTTCTCATGGTCGGGGTGAGGCCAAGCCCCTTCCTCTTCCAAAAACACCCTGATGTGGCCTGGGGGCTAATCGGAAGCATGTATGTGGGTAATCTCATGCTTCTCATTTTGAACCTTCCACTGGTGGGCCTTTGGGTCAGGATACTGGATACACCTCCTCGTTGGCTCTTTCCCATGGTCCTGGCAGTCTCCTTCGTGGGGGTTTACAGCGTCAACAATGCCCCTCTGGATCTTTTTCTGGCAACCATCCTTGGTGTGGTGGGCTATTTCATGCGCAAGCTGGACTATCCCCTGGCCCCTGTGATCCTTGGACTTGTGCTGGGGGATCTGTTGGAGCAGGCTCTAAGACAGACCCTGATGATCTCGGGGGGAAGTCTGGTGCCTCTGATCCAAAGCCCCATCTCCTTGGTGCTCTTCGGCCTGGCTGGGGCGGTGATGGTAGCCCCCAAGCTCATATATCGCGGCAATGTCAAACTGGAGACCGAAACCTGAGCCTGTAGAAGGCCTTCCAGCTGAGAAGAGCAAAGGGGCGGGGGTGTCGCCCCCAAAGCAAAATTGGAGATGGTTTGTTGGGTTTGATGGGTTCTTTGGGGCACGCTTTGTGTGCCCGCTGTCTCATGCTTTGGCTTGGGTATGGCTTTTTCTGCAGAAGCCCCAAAGAGATCGTGATTCTGGCAAATCCCAAATAATGGTTTCTTGAGTTTGACAGGTTCTCTGAAGGGGCACGCTCTGCGTGCCCGTAAGGTGCATATCTAAGCCATCACCTCGAGTCCACTTAATACCCCATGGCAACGGCAGGCCGTATAGAGTATCCAGCGGCCGGGTTTTTCCATGACTTTTCCTCGCAGGGAAAGCATATCCTTAGCCAAGATTCCTCCTACTCCTGCGCCCAACTGCCTACTCCTCAAGCCTGCTACCTCATAACCTGGAACCTTCAGGGAGCAAAGCACATCATAGAGGGGGGCGGGCCTTGGGCCCCCTGTGACAGTACAGGTCTCCTTGGGCTCCATGCAGTGTTCTGGGCAGCGGAAGGTGGCATAGCTGGTATAAAGATCCCCGGTGGGGCCCAGAAGCGGATTGGGCACTGGAAGTCCTTGAGGAAGGTCTGCTCTTTTGACAGAACGGTGCCTGGAGAGAACCCTCATGATCCAGGCATGGGCCAGGTGAAAGGGAACTGCTGGAACTATCCATTTGGCAGATCGCCTGTCCATGATCTCCTCCAGCAGTTCCAAGGCGTCTGCCTGTCGCACCTCTGTGTTCTCGCTGGCAAGGGGACCAAGCCTGGTGAGTTCCAGGTCCACCACCACCAGCCTCCAGTCGGGGCGGCTGGCCTGGAGTACTCTGCAAGCCCTGGCCCCAAAATACCCTGCCCCGGCCACAAGAGCCAAGGTGTTCTCTTTGAGTCCAGGAGCTCCTGTGCGGGAAGGTCCTGGATGGCAAGGGATTTGCTTTGAAAGATCACCCATAGTACTTCCTGGCCAGGTGCTTGGAGACTCCGATGGGGTAAATGGGGAAAGTCTCGAACTTAACCAGGTCAATCCAGTCAGAGCGTGTGGCAATGAGTCCCTTCATGTCGGTCTTGATCACGTTGAAGGATCGGCCTCCCTGCAGGTCCGTGAACTCGAAGAGCACTTCCACGCCTGGGGGCCACTTCCACTTACGCCATTTTTCCTCCACCTTGCGTTGGTTCTCAATGGGCCAAGTGCAGATGTTCATGAAGAGCATGTCTCACCTCCTTGGTCCTCCAGGGACCCATGAACAGAGAGATGGCCTCAGGACCCTCACTCCCCTGAAGCCTGCTCCTTTTCCATGGTGAAGTATGACACATCTCCTTTGCCCAAACGAACTATCTCCGGCACATCACCGGTTAAGTCCACCACAGTGGAGTGCTCTGCCACTATGGTGCCCCCGTCCAGGACCAGCTCCACCTTGCCTTTGAGGCGCTCGTGGATCTCCAGGGGATCAGAGTAAAGCTCCTGGTCTGTCTTGGCCACACTGGCCGTGATTATGGGATGACCCAGTTCCTTCACCAAGGCCAGGCATATGGGATTGTCAGGTATGCGGATCCCTATGGTCTTGCGTTTGGTGAGCATCACCTTGGGCACCAGGCGTGTGGCCTGCAGAATGAATGTGTAGGGGCCAGGAAGCAGTTTCTTCATGGTCTTGTAGGCATAGTTGGACACTTGAGCGTAGTGGCTTATGTCTTTGAGGTCAGAGCAGATGATGCTAAGAAGCCTGTTGCGCCCCTTTCCCTTGAGTTCGTATACTCTTTCTATGGCCGCCTTGTTCAGGATGCTGCAGCCCACTCCATACACCGTGTCCGTGGGATAAGCTATGACCGCTCCCTTGAGGAGTTCCTGGGCCACCTGCCTGATTTTTCTCTTTTCTGGGTTCTTGGGGTTGATGCTAAGGAGCATGGCGCCCTCCTGGATTGTCCTGTATCGGGCGGGGGACTCCTTCCCAGGCCGCCTCCAAACTCGTTCTGGGTGATCAGCCCCATCATGGCTCAAAGCTCCGGGCTTGACAAGCCCTGGGGCTTGGCGTGTGATAGCTAGGCCTGAGAGGCGACCAAGCTGCCAGGCCAAACATGTTCACGGCAGGGCAGATCTTTCTTGTAGAGGGTCTAAAACCAAATTATTGAGAGTGATGATTCCCGGCCAAGGGGAGTTTTTTCCCAAGTCTCGGGACAGACTCTTACGGAGGCAACAATGGACTGCAGGGAGGGGCTGGTCCTGGCGGGCCGGGCCCACAATTTCAAAGAACTGGAGGCCGTGGCAAGGGCAGGCCTTAAGATAGTGGAGATAAATCTTCTCCACGGGCAGGAGGCCATGGCTAAGCCTGGAGAACTCAAGGATATGGCTCAACAATGGGGCCTTAGTTACCTGGTGCATGCTCCCAACGAAGGGGATCCCAAGGACCTACATAAGCTGGGAGGAGCATTTCTGGACCTGATCCTCAGGCTTATGGACAACTGCCTGGAAATTGGGGCAAGACTTCTCACCATCCATTTCTGGATGGACCGAAGATTCATACCAGAAGAGGTGGTCAGAAAAAAGGCCAGGATCTTGGCCAGGATGGTCAAGGAAGGGGAAGGCCGAGGTATCAGGCTCTCCTTGGAAAACTTAAGCGAGGACAGCCAGGATCTCATGGTCGCCATGGACGAGAGCCCAGGGCTGGGGCTGACTCTGGATGTGGGGCACGGAGAACTCATGTGCGAGAGAAACAGGGCCCTAGAACTCTTGGAGCTTTTCCCCAAGAGGGTCTTGCATGTTCATCTTCACGACAACCTGGGAGGGGACCTCCTGGGGAATGATCTCCATCTGCCTGTGGGGGAGGGGAAAATAGACTTCAGAAGTTTCCTGGAGAGATTGGTGGGAAGCGGATATAAGGGAGCAGCAACCTTGGAAGTGCCTGTTGAGAACATAAAGATATCCATGGGGCGAATCCTGGGCATCTTGGAAGAAATCCGAAAAAATAGGATAAAGGGAGAAATGGGGTGAGCCGCAAAGACACAGCAGGGGATTCGTCCTTGGAAAGGGTAACGCAGGCCCTATCGGCCTTTGGGATGGAGCACAGGGTGGTGGAGCTTTCCTCTAGCACCCGAACTGCGCAGGAGGCTGCCTGGGCCCTTGGAGTGAGCGTGGCCCAGATAGCCAAGTCCCTGGTCTTCCTTTGCGGGGAAGAGGCTGTTTTGGTGATTGCCTCTGGGGCCAACAGGGTGAGCCTGGAGAAACTAAGGGCTCATCTGGGCCAGGAGGTCAGAAGGGCCGATGCAGAAAGTGTCAGAAAGGCCACAGGCTTTGCCATAGGGGGAGTTCCTCCCCTGGGGCATCTGAAATCCCTAAGGGTTCTCATCGATCAAGATCTGCTTTGCCACTCAGAGATCTACGCTGCGGCAGGCACCCCAAGGTCCATCTTCAGGCTCAATGCCCAAGAGCTCATGCATATTACCCAGGGACAGGCTGTGGATCTGAGAGAGGAGGGGTGACAAACTCAGCAAGGAGGCAGGCCAATGGCATACAGCAAGCTGCTAGTGGAGCAAGAAGAGGGGGTGGCTCGCATTGTCCTCAATCGGCCAGAGAGCTTCAATTCCTATGATCTGGAGTTGGCAGCAGAGCTGGAGCAGGCCATGGAGACCTGCGGGAGGGATCCAGGGGTTAAGGTCCTGATTCTCACAGGACAGGGAAGGGCATTTTGCTCCGGGGGGGACATCAAGGAGATGCACCAATGGATGGAGTCCCAAAAAGAGCCGCTCTCGGTTCTCTTTCAAAGATTGACAAGACACCTTCATGCCACTGTCGTGGAGATGAGACGCATGTCCAAACCCCTGGTGGCAGCCATAAACGGCGTGGCAGCAGGGGCTGGATTCAGTCTGGCCATGGCCTGCGACATGAGATTGGCTTCAGAGTCTGCCCGTTTCACCCAGGCTTACACAAGGATAGGGCTTGTGCCGGACGGCGGCTCTTCATATTTTCTCCCCAGGCTCCTGGGTCCGGCCAAGGCCGCGGAGCTCATGTTTTTGAACAGGGTCTTGAGTGCCCAGGAAGCACTGCAGTGGGGACTTGTCTCCAGGGTGGTGAGCCCAGGAGCTCTTGCAGAGCAGGCCATGGAATTGGCCTTGGAACTGGCTCGAGGCCCAAAGGTGGCCCACAGGCTCCTCAAAGGGCTTTTGCGCACCAGCTGGGAGCTTTCTCTGGAGGGGCAACTGGAAGAGGAACGAAGGGCCATAGTCGAAGCCTCCATGACCCCAGACTTCCAGGAAGGCATTGAGGCCTTTATGAACAAGAGGGAGCCTCGCTTCGCAAAATGAAGATCAGGGAACCAGGCTCGGGCATCAAAAGATGCCGATAAGGAACCTGATTCCTTGACCTTGCTAGAGTGCTCGGGCTACCATAACCATCTGTCTGGAATCACCGGAGAAAGGCAATGCTGGATCCTCGCCTATTGAGACAAGAGCCCCATTTGGTAAGAAGGGCTCTTAAGGAAAGGGGCGCCCAGCTGGACCTGGATGGGGTCTTGGAGCTGGACGGGAGGCTCAGGGAACTCAACCGCTTTTGGGAGGAGGCGCAGCACAGGCGAAAGAGTCTCTCCCAGGAGATCGGAAAACTCATGCGCCAGGGCAAGGATGTGTCTTCCCTAAAGGAGCAAGTCCGTCTCCTGGGCCAGCATATGGACCAGGCGGAAAAAGAGAGGCAGGAGATTGAAGCACAACTTCAGGCCCGCCTCCTGGAGATCCCCAACCTGCCCCACGAAAGCGTACCTTTGGGCAGGGACGAGAAAGACAACCTGTTGATCAGGCAGTGGGGGGAACTGCCAGAGTTCGATTTTGACCCCAAGCCCCACTGGGAACTGGGAGAGGAGCTGGGAATACTGGACTTCCAAAGGGGGGCCAAGCTGGCGCGAACCAGGTTCACTCTGCTTTGGGGAGCTGGAGCAAGGTTGGAGAGGGCCCTGATCCAGTTCATGCTGGATCTGCACACCTTGGAGCACGGTTACAAGGAAGTCCTGCCCCCTTTTCTGGCCAACAGGGAATGTTTGAAGGGAACAGGTCAACTGCCCAAGTTCGAGGAGGATTTGTTCAGGGTGCAGGGCTGGGATCTTTATCTGATCCCCACCGCGGAGGTGCCTGTCACCAATATCCACAGGGAGGAGATCCTGGATGAGAGCCAATTGCCGCTTCGCTACGCGGCCTACAGCCCATGCTTCAGAAGCGAGGCCGGCTCTTATGGTAAGGATGTGAGGGGTTTGATCCGACAACATCAATTCGACAAGGTGGAGTTGGTGAAAATAACAGCTCCTGAGCAATCTTGGCAGGAGCTGGAGGCACTGGTGGCGGATGCCGAGGAGGTGCTCAGACGCCTTAGGCTTCCTTACAGGGTAGTGAGCCTGTGCACAGGAGATCTGGGTTTCGCCTCGGCCAAGACATATGACATAGAGGTATGGCTTGCGGGCCAAGGGGTCTATAAGGAGATCTCCTCCTGCAGCAATTTTACGGATTTTCAGGCCAGAAGAGCCGGTATCAGGTATAGGCCCAAGGGCAAGAGGGGAACAGAGTTCGTGCACACACTCAACGGCTCGGGTCTGGCAGTGGGAAGAACCCTGGTGGCCATCCTGGAGAACTATCAGAGGTCCGACCGCACCGTGGAGGTGCCAGAAGCGCTTCGCCATTACATGGGCGGCATGGAGGTCATAGGACCTGAATCCAGGCAGTGAATTGGGGCCACCTGGAGAATGTGTCTCAAAAAGGATCTTGAGGCTGGCAAGCGGAGGAGTGGCCGAGTGGTCTAAGGCGGCGGTCTTGAAAACCGTTGTCCTCCGATGAGGGGGGCCGTGGGTTCGAATCCTACCTCCTCCGCCAAGAGTCTTTTTTTCTGGCCCCTGGCCCGCATCATTCCTGATCAGTGAAGAATGCGGCCCAGCTTAAGCATATCCTGTGACAAATTGACTCATGCTCCCATGCAGCCTGGGTTTTCCAACGGGTGCTTTAGCGCTTTGGGGCTGAGATCGGGCAAAATGTACCTGCGGTTGGGGGGCTTAGCCACAACCTCACCCATCCTGGGGAATGATCCGGGCCAGGCTTTTTTTAAGAAGACAATAGTTTGATTGCCTTCTGCAGGAAAAAAATGCTTCGATCCCGTCTTAATTCCCTCGTGCTCTGGTTGGTGGTCATGGGATCTCTGTTGGCCTTGGCCCAGAAGAATTATCTTCTTTTTCACATCCTAATAGAACTTTCTACGGTTGTGATCGCGGTTTGCGGTTTTGTGGTGGTATGGATTGCCAGGGCCAAGATTCAAAACGGGTTTTTTCTGATATGGGGTATCACGCTCCTTCCTGCGGCCGGCCTTACGCTTCTCCACGCTCTGGCTTACAAGGGCATGGGGGTCTTCCAAGGCCTGGATGCAGACCCGGCCACTCAGCTTTGGATAGCCTCTCGGATGCTTCTTGCATGCTCCCTGGCCTTGGGAAGCTTATTCTTAAAAAAAAGTCCTGCACCGTGGCTTGTACTGTGCAGTAGTTCTCTTGGGGCGCTGGCTCTTGGGGCATCTATCTTGCTTGTGCCTGTCTTCCCTGCATGTTTCATAGAGGGTAGGGGTCTGACTCCATTTAAGATTTGGGCCGAATATGGCATATGCGCACTTCTTGGCATTTCTGGGTTTCTCATCTGGAGAGCCAGGGAACATTTCGAAACAGGAGTGCTCAAGAGCCTGATCTGGGCCCTAGGGATGGGGGTGGCCTCTGAGATGAGCTTTACCCTCTATACAGATGTTTATGGCCTGATGAATCTCATAGGGCATTTTTTCTCAATAGGCCTCTTCGGATTGCTCTTCCAGGCGCTGGTCAAGACAGGCATCCAACGACCTCAGGATATCCTTTTGCGGGAACTGGCCCTCAGGGAAGAGGCCTTGAAGGCCTCCGAAGCCCTTTTTTCTACTGCCTTCGGGGCCAATCCCGAGGCCATGGTGATATTCTCTCTGGCAGATGGCCGCATTCGGGAGGTCAATCAAAGCTTTCTGGAACTCAGTGGTTACTCCAGGCAAGAGGCCCTGGGCCGCACCGGCGAAGAGCTGAATCTGTGGCTGGAGCCCAGAGAGAGAATGGCCTTCATGGGCGCCCTTGCCCGCCAGGGCTCAGTGAGAGAAAGAGAATGCACATTCCAGCTTCGCTCTGGGGAGATTCGCATGGCACAGCTCTCTGCAAAGGTCTTGGAGTTGAAGGGGGAGCTCTATGCTTTGACAGTGGCCAGAGATGTTACGGATCAAAGAAGGGCCGAGCAAGGTCTGAGAAAGGCACTCAGAGAGACAAGGCAGGCAGAGCTGAAACTGGAGAGGGCTCTTTCCAAGGCTAGGCAAAGAGAAAGGGAGGTCATGGCCCTTCTGGAAGGAGCCAGGAAGGTGCTGGAGGGTGGCGAGCCAACCTCCACCATCAGGGCGCTCTACGACTCCTGCAAACTCACTGTGGGGGCCAAGGCCGGGTACGTCTCTCTCCTTTCCAGGGAACAGGCCATGATGGAAGTGCTTTTTCTGGATTCAGGGGGAGAAAAGTGCAATGTGCCTCCCGAGACCCCCATGCCCCTGAGGGGGTTGAGGGCCCAAGCTGTGCTTTCCAAGGCTCCCCTCATAGAAAACGATTTTACCAGGACTCCCTTCCCCCATCTGCTCCCTGAGGGACATCAGGAGCTGAGAAGCATTCTTTTTGCCCCCCTCATGATAGAGGGTGAGGTGGTGGGGCTCTTGGGTCTGGCCAACAAGCCAGGGGGCTTCACAGAGCAGGATGCGGCCTTGGGCGGGGCCTTTGGGGAATTGATAGCCATAGCCATTCAAAACAGCCGCAACCTTGAGGCTTTGAAACGCAGCGAAGAAAGACTCCGATCTGTGGTGGAAAGCGCCCAGGACGCCATAGTCTCTGTGGACAGCCGGGGTCTGATCCTATTGTGGAACCCGGCGGCCGAAAAGATGTTCGGTTACAGCCGAAGCCAGATCACAGGACAGAGCCTAGAGACCATAATTCCCGAGAGATTCCGCGAAGCCCATCGCCAGGGCATGCTGAGGGCAGTTTCCCTAGGGCATGCTTTGACCCCCCCAAATCATGTGGAGCTTACTGCCAGGCGCCAGGACGGAAGCGAGTTCCCGGCGGAGCTTTCTTTGTCTGCCTGGAGAGCCCAAGGAGAGGTTTTCTTCACGGGAATCATCAGGGATGTAACAGAAAGAAAAAGAGCCCAAGAAGCCCTCATGCGGGCCCAGGAGGAGTTGGAGGAAAAGGTTTTGCAGAGAACCGCCCAGCTGGCCCAGGCCAACCTGGCCTTGCGGGAGGAGATCCAGTGGAGAATGAAAGTGGAGGAGGAGCTCAAGAGATCCCAAGAAGAGCTCAAGAGACTCTCCGGGGCTGTGCTGGCAGCCCAGGAAAATGAAAGGAAACAGGTGGCCCAGGAAATCCATGACAGCATAGGCCAGATCCTGGCCGCCGTGAAGTTCTCCATAGAAAGGGCTCTCTTTGAGCTTCTGGCAGGCAAAGAAAATGAATCTTCTTCCATTCTTCGGGATGTGGTGACCATGGTGCAGGGGGCCATAGAAGAGGTGAGGAGGATTCAGATGGATTTAAGGCCTGCGGTTCTGGATGACCTGGGGCTCGTGGCCACCATCGGATGGTTTTGCAGGGAATTCGAGAAAGTATATGGGGGAATCCGCATAGAGAAAAGACTGGAGATGGAGGAAGAGCAAGTACCCGGCCCATTGAAAATAGTCATCTTCAGGGTGCTTCAGGAGGCCTTGAACAACGTGGCCAGACACAGCGGTGCCGAGAGAGTGAGGGTGAGCCTGTGCGAAAGCGATTCAGAGCTTTGCTTCGCAGTGGAAGACAATGGAAAAGGAATGGACCTGTATTCTAACCTAGAGCAAGCCTGTGTTCACCATGGGAGCATGGGCATTTTGGGCATGAGGGAAAGAGTGGAGCTTTCGGGGGGACGCTTCTCAATCAAATCAGAGCCCGCAAGGGGCACCCTGGTGGAGGGAAGGTGGCCTTTGGGTAAACAGTGAGTATCCGAAGAGCCATGTGGGCAAGCCCAGAGAGATTCCCTTGGCAAATTAGAGTTTTTCCACCAAGCCTTTTTCTATGGCAAAGGCGGTCACAGCAGCGGCGTTGTGAAGATCTAATTTTCTCATGAGATTGGCCCTGTGCTTCTCCACGGTCTTGGGGCTGATGTAAAGATAGTCGGCAATCTCTTTGTTGGTTTTACCCTCTGCAATGAGTTTAAGGACCTGTCTTTCCCTGTCGGTTAGGGTCTCCCAGGCGCTCAGGGGCTTAAGAGTTCTTCTTCCGTCCAGATACCCGCCTATGACCTTTTCCGCTATGCCGGGGCTCAGATAGGGCTTGCCGGCCAATGCGTTCCTGAGGGCCAGGATCAGCTCCACGGAGCCGGCATCTTTCAAAACATAACCATCGGCCCCGGCCTTGAGAGCGGCCAGCACATACTCCTCTGCGCTATGCACTGTCAGAACCACCACCTTGGTCCCAGGACACTGCCTCTTGATCTCCTTGAGGGCCTCGAGGCCGTTCATCCCTGGCATGGAAATGTCGAGAAGCACCAGTCGGGGTTGCAAAGAAACGGCTGTTCTTATGGCCTGGCCGCCGTCCGAGGCCTCTCCCACCACCTGGAATTCCTCAGAGGAACACAAAAGGGCCCTTAGCCCATCTCTCAAGATGGTGTGGTCCTCTGCAATGAGCACCGAAGCCTTCTGTGACTCCACCAGGCCCCTCTCTTTTTCCCAATGATAGGCTGCCCATCCCCAGCCAGAGAGGCTGCTCCACGGGTGCCTTAATACCTTGTAGCGCACCAAAATATACATTATCCACCCCATTCACATCAAGCTTTTTTGGCTTCAAAGTGGGGCTCAGTAAAAACGGTATTCATGCCCAGGGAAAAGCTTCCCCTGTACCTGGATGTGCATTTGAGAGTACTTTTGGTGGAAGAGAATCAGGCCTTCAGGAAGAACTTCAAGGCAGTGCTTTGTGCCAGGTTCCCGGGCATGCACATTCAGGAAGCCTGGAGCCCCCATCAGGCCACACAGATGCTTGAGGCCCAAGAAGTGGATTTGGCATTTGTGGATATAAACTTTTCCCAGGGAAACGGCCTAGATCTTTCCAGAAAAATCAAATGCATGTGGCCTTCCTGCTCTGTGGTCATCTTGGGACATCATGATCTTCCAGAGTACAGGGAAGCAGCGGAAAACTCGGGTGCCAGCTCTTTTCTCTGCAAAGACAAAGCCGCTCTTTCAGACATAGAGAAGCTAGTTTATAAGCTTTGCCCCACTTTGGAGAAAAAGGGCAAACCATGAGCCCGGGCTGTTTCCCTACCACACTGTAGGGAGAAAATACAGGCTTTTACCCATTCTCACACTTCCTTGTTGGGGGTTTAATTTAAAATTATGGGCTAACTTAGAGCATGGGGGGACGAACCATTTTGATTCCATCTAGCTAGGAATCTTTCTTTTTCCCTTGCCAGGTCAAGCCGCCATGGGGTGGGGCAGTTACTTCCCACCGCGTTCAAGATCTTTTTTGTGGCAAAAAGACCCGTTCTCTGACCCTCCAGATGAGTGGTCAGCATGTAGTCTCAGAGCAGCCCGCATTTAGAGCGCACAGCGGGCTCCAAAAGCCCAGGAGGTGTGAGAGATGCGCCAGCCAGCAGGCCCAAGCCCCATGCGAATTTTTCGCAAGCTCCTCATGATGATGGTGATTATGGGGGCCACCTTGGCCGTATCCCAGGCCCTGGCCTTCCAAGTCAAGGTAGTGGATCAGGACGGCAATCCAGTCAAGGGTTTCCGCTGGCTGGTGGAAGAGGACACAAGCCGGGACATAAGCCCAGGCGTGTACCAGCCTCCAGAGGAGACGGTCAGGCTGAGCGTTTACAGGAGCCATTCCCCGGTGGTCAAATCCGGCCATACGAGCGGAAGCTCGGCCTCCATCAATGTACCCAGGGGCAAGAGGTATTTCGTGTCCGTGCTTCCGGACGGAGGCTACTCCATGGCAGGCACCGCGGTGAGAGTGCCAGGGACCAAAAAGGTGACCCTAACCGTTCAAAAGCATCCCCTGCCCACGGCCCAGATCTCCGTCAAGGTCTTCCATGACATCAGGCCCATCAACAATGCCCCTGATGCGCAGGAGGCGGGTATCCCCGGATTTCATATTCTGGTATTCGACCAGTTGGGGCAGGTGTACTTCGATACCTTTGGCAATCCCCTGGGCACCACGTACCAAAGGGATCCTGTCACAGGGGAGTACCTGCTGGATGCAGATGGGAATCCTTTGGTAGATGAAGTGGGGAACGGCATATATTCAGATTCCAACGGGGAGGCTGTGATCAAGTTTTTGGCTCCCGGAAAGTACGGAATCCGGGCGGTTCCGAGGCCCACCACCGTGATGGTGGAGGGAAGCCCTGTTGATTTCCCGGACCCCAATTTATGGACTCAGACCTCTACCATTGAGGGCACACCCGGGGTAGATGCTTGGGTGCGCTCGGACGAGCCTCCTGCCCTGGTGGAGTTTGGCCAGGCCTTCTGGCATATCTTCATAGGTTTTGTCCACCAGCCCTTTGATGAACTGGCATCCATCCCCAATCCAGGGGGAACCACGGGCACGGTCTCGGGCACCATCAGAAACGTGCATCAATCCAGGCCTCCTGCGGCCAATCTCAATGTAGGTCCACCTGTGCCAGAGGCTTGGGTGGGATTGAATATCCTAGAGGGCGGCCTGGCTGGAAGAGGTGTTTATGCAGCTCGCGCCAACCCTGAAACAGGAGAGTTTTCCATAGCCAGCGTGCCTCCAGGAACTTATCAACTGGTGGTCTGGGACACTCCCATAGACCAGATCTTCGGCTTCCAAACCGTGATAGTACCGGATAGCGGGGGTCTTGTGGACATGGGGGATGTGCTAGTAAACGCCTGGTTTGGCAGGCTCCAGGGCAAGGTTTTCCACGATGAAGACGAGGATGGATTCCCGGATCCAGGTGAAGAGGGTGTATTGGATCAGGTGGTAAACCTGCGCTTCAGGGATGGTAGACTCTACCAGTCCACAGCAACAGGCCTGGACGGCAGCTATGAACTTAAGGAGATCTTCCCCTGGTTTCGATGGATTGTGGCTGAGGTGGATTTTCTCAGATACAAGGCCACTGGTCTCACAGTGGTTGTGGACGACGGAGGGGAGATCCCGGCGGATTCCGGGTGGGACATGCCCTCGGAAAACGTGCGCAAGCCCCAGCCCCAGGCCCAGGTGAATCCGCATACGGGTAACAATCTTTCCCGCACAGATGCAGGGGAGGTAATCACCCAGGCCCTGATCGTTTATGCTGATCAGAACCACAGAATTGACTGGGGAAAAAGAGACTATTTGGGTGATGAGAACGGAGGCATCTCAGGAATAGTCTTTTATGACACCACACGGGCCTTTGACGATCCCAGAGAGAGCGTGGGAGACCCCTGGGAGCCAGGTATCCCGGATGTGAGGGTGAACCTCTATAGAGTGGACTCTGTGGGCCCGGACGGGATGCCCAAGGCCCTGACCCTTGTGAACACCACTCTCACGGACAGCTGGGACAGCAACATCCCACAGGGGTGTGTGCATGCCAGCCCGCCTCAGGACCTCTTCGGAGGGGCCATAGATCCCTGCGCCGAGTTCCTGCGAACCTGGAACCAGGTGAGGCCAGGGGTCTTTGATGGAGGATATGCTTTCGCAGAGTTTTACCCAGGGGGGATTCGCAGGGATTCCAATGGGAATCCATTGTTGGATTCTGAGGGGAACCCCCTGCCTGTGGTGGCAGGCGAGTCTCCAGTACCGCTGACAACAGGCCAATGGGTTGTGGAGGTAGTCCCACCCAAGGGGTTTATGCTGACCAAGGAAGAGGACAAGAACGTGGATTTCGGGGACAGGTACAAACCCTCCACCAAGGCCTTGCTGCCGCCGTGCGTGGGGCCTCTCCGCAGGGTGGGGGCCGAGCTGAGCCTTTTTCCTGGAGTGGGTGTGCGCTCGGACATTGCAAATACAGACAGGCCGCTTTGCAACAGGAAACTTGTGGATGTGGTGCCGGGCAGAAACGCAGCGGCTGACTTTTTCCTTTTCACATATGTGCCTAGGGCAGCCAAGTTCCACGGCATGATAACCAATGATCTGACAAATACCTTCAACCCCAATGACCCCAATTTCGCAGAAAAGCTTTCCCCTGCCTGGATTCCTGTTGTGATAAGGGACTGGGCCGGAAGGTTTCTCACCAAGACCTACTCGGACCAGTGGGGTGGGTACCATGTGATGGTGCCTGGCACTTATACCATGAATGCGCCCCTTCCCACAGGGGTCTCCCCCAGCATGGTCCAGGTTTGCCTCAATGACCCCGGGGATGACCTGGCAAGGCCTGATCCCTTTGTGAATCCGGCTTACGGGAAGGTATGTTATACCTTTGATGCGTGGCCTGGTGTGACAACAAATCTGGACACCCCTCTTCTTCCCACGGGTGCCTTCACTGGAGCCTTTGTGAACAGGCTAGACTGTGAGCTGCCCAATGGTACACCCCGGATAAAACAGGTGAGGGGAGGGGCCTTTGCAGCAGGTGCAGGAGCCAGGATCAGGATAGATGCGGTGGGCCCAATCAGGGTGCAGAACCCAGATTACAATCCAAGCCTAATGCCAGGGCCCACAAACCCGCCCACCATAATCAGGGATTTCGGGTTTGGTACAAGAAGAGGCAAGGTGACTCTGGGAGGGGTCGAGCTGCAGATAATCCGCTGGAATGCCAAGCGAATTGTGGCCAGGATTCCCAGCAGCGCGCCTTTGGGGCCCAACCAGCTCCTCATCCAAAGGGGTGACAATGGGCTTAGCTCCCAAGTGGGGCTTACCCTCACCGTGGGGCTCCAGGCTGGCCAGAGCATTCGAAGGGTTCCTGGGGATCATGCCACCATACAAGGGGCTGTGGATGCGGCCAACCCAGGCGACCTGGTGCTGGTTGCTCCCGGGCTATACACCGAGAACGTGATCATGTGGAAGCCTGTGGCTCTCCAGGGCTCAGGAGAGGGCTCCACCGTTATAAACGGGCTTCAGTTCATGCCCGACAACGAGCCTGCCTGGTTGGCCAAGATGGATGAGCTGTTGAGTCTAGGTCTGGTGAGTCTTGTGCCAGGACAAAGAAGCGACTTTCTCTTGGACAAAGGAGCGGGTGTCACGGTCCTGGGCAAGAACGACGGCTCATTCACGGGTGGACGCATAGACGGCTTCACCATAACCCAATCCCTGGTGGGCGGCGGGATCTTTGTCAGCGGCTACACCGACGGCCTCCAGATAAGCAACAACCGCATTGCCACCAACTCCGGCAATTTCGCCGGAGGCATAAGGGTGGGGTGGCTCTCCACTGTGGATCCTGAAACCGGGGACCTGGCAGATGCCAGCAACATTAACCTCATCATTAGCCGTAACCACCTGAACCAAAACGGTTCGGTCAACGGCGGCGGTGGCCTGGCCCTTTTCACCGGCTCTGGCAACTACAGTGTGGAGGAGAACTTCATATGCGGTAATTTCAGCGGCTTGGAGGGCGCAGGGGTGGCCCATGTGGGTTTGAGCCCCGGTGGCCGCATAGAGCGCAACACCATAATCTTCAATGAGGTGAGCACAGGTGACAAGCCCATACGGGGCACCGTGGGAGGCCAGGGAGGAGGGGTGCTGGTGGCAGGAGAGGATCCTGTGGCAGGAAATGCACTCAGCCCTGGAGCTGGTTCTGTGACCATCAATGGAAATCTGATCCAGGGAAATGCTGCCAGCCATGACGGGGCAGGGATAGCCCTGGCCCAGGTAAACGGCCAGGATGTGGCAGCAAACCCCGCAAACCCGGATGCATGGTACTGGGTGAACGTATTCAACAATATCATTGTGAACAATGTGGCCCAGCTGGCCGGAGGAGGAGTTTCTTTGGCAGATGCCCTCAAGGTGAGGCTCATCAACAACACCATCGCCCACAATGACAGCACTGCCACCAACAGGGCCGCATTTTTGGATCCTCTGAACCCCAACCTTACGACCCCGCAGCCTGGGGCTGGTGTGGCCTCCAGGGCTCACAGTGCAGCCCTGGCAGGAGTGTTGGGTTCCCTAGGGTTTTCGGATCCCCTTATGCATGATTCCATAGTCTTCCAGAACCGTTCCTTCTATTGGGACGGCTCGGCCAACGGAGGCCTGGGTGGGCTCTTGCCTGATCCATCCAACCCCTCCTATTCGGATCTCGGGGTGCTAGGCACAGCAGGCTCCCTTACATGCCAAAACTGTATCCTGACAGGGGGGACACCTTCTCTAGTCTCTCCTTACTTCAACGAGCTCTTTGCAGCAGGGGCCGGCGGTGAAGGAGGCAATTTTGTAAGCGTGGTGTTCAGGCCCCTCAAACAGACAGGGGATTACCATCTGGGAGCTGCCAATGGCGTGGGACAGGCCGCTTTTGTGCCGCCAGATTTTACAGAGCTAGGAAGCGATTTTGACGGTCAGAGCAGACCCAGGAGCGTCCCTTTGGACGCTGGGGCGGATCAATTCGTTCCGTGAGACAGACCAAAGGGGGCTTGCTCGGGCCGCCCCCTTTGAGGAGCCTCTAAGGCGAGGAGGTAGATCATGAAGCCAAGAAGTGCACTGGGGATAGCGGCTTTTCTCCTCACTGGGATTTTTGCCGCGGCCTGGCCTGCCCAGGCGCAGCTGAACCTGATGGTTCAGTGCCCTGAGGACACCGATGGAGTGGATGCGGACGGGGATGGAAACCCTGCCAATGACATAGTGTGCAAGCATATTACTGCAGGTGATGGTTTTGCCACCATGGCCGACGGGACCGTGCTCTATACCTTTGGTTTTTCCGAGGTGCCAGAGACAGTGCCACCTCAGCAGGTATTTGCCCAGAGGCAGGTGGTGTCTGAAGTTCCAGGGCCCACCATTGTTCTCAGAGAGGGCCAGGAGCTTTACTTGAACCTTACCAACGTGGGAATGATCAACAGGCCTGATCTTTTCGATACTCACTCTGTGCACTGGCACGGGATCCCCAACTCGGGATCCATCTTTGACGGACTTCCGGAGAGCGCCCCCACGGTGAGAATCGGGGCCACCTTTCCGTACTACTATTCCACCCAAGGCAAGGAGGGCACCTACTTTTACCATTGCCACGTGGAGGTGGTGGAACACATGCAGATGGGCATGATAGCCCATATATACGTTTTGCCCAGACAGGACCAGAACACTGCTTTGAAGAACTCGGTGGATCCGCCTTTTGTTGGTTTTGCTTACAACGACGGGGATGGATCCACGGGTTACCATGTGAGCAAAGCCCTGCAGCTGGCAGGCTTTGACTCCAGGTTCCACCAGCAGCACATAGCCATTCAGAATCTGCCCTTCGCGGAACTTGACGACGACTACCACTTCATAAATGGAAGAGGCTATCCTGACACCATCAATCCCAACCCCTTGGGAGCCAGCCAGGAGAACAACTTTCACTTTTCCCAGCCAGTTGACTCCAGGATCCAGGCCAACCAGGGGGAGCGGATACTTCTTAGGATCCACAACATAAGCACCACGCATCTGTTCACCGTGAGGGCCTTGGGGCTTCCTATGCGGATCGTGGGGCTGGACGCCAAGCTTCTCAGAAACGGAAGCCGTGACCTTTTCTATGAAACCAGCTCCCTGACCATTGGTGGAGGCCAGGCTGCAGACGTGATCATAGATACCTCGGATGTAAGTCCCGGCACCTATTTCTTCTACACCACAAACCTGGATGACCTCATAAACGGCCAACAGGAGCGGGGCGGCATGATGACCGAGATCGTGATCTGCCCTGCTTCAGGATGCGGGGTCTGAACCATGGGGAAGGCTGATGCAAGGAGGCCAGAGATGGGAGAGAGGAAACCGATGAGGATGCTTCTGGTGCTGGTGGCAGCCTGGGCCGTGTTGTGGGCACCAGGGGCTTGGGCCAAGATCCTGGGAATCCAGGGCACCAGCTTCGAACTTGTGGCAAAGCAAGACAGGATTACCCTGGGGGACGGAGATTCCATGCTGATGTGGGGCTATGCCCCAGGCAGCGGAGCCCGAATGCAGTATCCAGGCCCCACACTGATCTTGAACCAGGGGGACACGGTCACCGTGACCCTCAAGAATGCACTTCCGACCTCTGCTGGAAACGTCTCCATAGTTTTTCCAGGCCACGAGGTGAACAGTTCGGGTGGTGTTGAAGGGGCCTTGACCAGGGAAGCCCCACCTGATGGCACCACCACGGTCACCTATACCTTCACTGCAGCAAGCCCGGGAACCTATGTGTACCACAGCGGTACACGCCCAGATCTGCAGGTGGAGATGGGGCTTCTGGGAGTGATCATAGTGAGGCCCTCCAGCCCGTCTCCCAACTCCGAGTGCCCTCCAGTGCCCGATGGTCATAACACGGGGCCAGATCCAAGCCTCTGCGTGGGAACCAAGTTCGCCTATGAGCATGAGGATACGGCTTATGACAGAGAGTTCTTGCTTCTTATGACGGACATGGATCCCAGGATCCACAGGCTGGTGGAGCTGGGTAAGCTGGACAAGGTGGACACAACCGAGTTTTTCCAAACAGTTTGGTTTTTGAATGGCCGAAATTTTCCAGACACGTTGGCCAATGCGCAGGTGCCCTGGCTGCCCACACAACCTTACAATGCTCTGCCACTAATGCATCCCGGGGAGCGCTTGCTTCTGAGAGTGGTGACAATGGGAAGAGATCCCCATCCCCTTCATTTTCACGGAAACCACGTGAGGGTCATTGCCAGAGACGGAAGGCTTCTTAGCAGCGGGGGAGGCAACGGCCCGGACCTCTCCTTTGAGCGTTATACGGTGGTGGTCAACCCGGGCCAGACAGTGGACGCCATATTTCAATGGACAGGGGCCCTCATGGGATGGGACATATATGGTCACGCCCCTGGGGATGACCCGGCACCCTACGAGTACCTGGCAGATCATGGTGTGAACTTTCCAGTGATCCTGCCGTCCAGAGATGACGTGGTATTCGGGCAGTTTTACAGCGGGAGCCCCTTCCTGGGGGGAGAAGGTTCCCTGCCCCCAGAGCACTCGGGGCTCAACGTGGGAGGGGGCTTCTTCTACATGTGGCACTCACACACGGAGAAAGAGCTTAGCAACAACAACATCTTTCCAGGGGGGCTCATCACCATGCTGGGTGTGGTCCCATGGAATGTGCCATTACCTGAGGAGTGAGAAAGGAGGCTTGGGAAATGCGATCCAGGACCATCTCGATGCTGCTTGGGAGGGCGTGCTTGGCCCTGGGCCTCCTTCTGGCCTGGGTGGGAGGGGCAGGGGCAGTGGAGTATTCCCTTACGGCCAAGGTGGGCTCCATGACCCTTCCTGACGGGGAAACGGTGCCGGTTTGGGGATTTGCCCTGGGAAATGGACCTGTCACCGTGCCTGGTCCCAGGCTGGTGGTTCCTCCGGGTGAAGGGCTCACCATAAATCTTAAAAACCTTCTGGGAGTCCCTGTATCCCTGGTGATTCCAGGGCAAAAACTCCCGGACAATAACACAGGACCAGTCTGGAGCGACTGGCCCAATGAGACCACTACCTGGAGCGGAAGCAGGCCAACCGGGAACCACAGCGCAAGGGTTCGTTCCTTTGTGCATGAGGTGGCTCCTGGACAGACAGGCACCTACACCTGGGGTAGCTTCAAGGAAGGGGCCTTTCTGTACCAGAGCGGTACCAACCCCGCTCAACAGGTTCAGATGGGGTTGTACGGGGCGGTGGTGAAAAACTTTGATGAGGATCAAGCGTACGCGGATTCGGACACCACTTTCGACAAAGAGATCCTGCTGGTGTACAGCGCCTTGGATCCGGCCATGAACCAGGCCATTGCCTCAGGCCAGTTCGGCCCTGGCAAGGCAGTTCCCAACACTCGGGACTACAAGGCCAAGTACTTCCTCATAAATGGTAAAGCCTGGCCTGATCCAGCCCAGGAAAGAATAAACGGTTGCACGGAGATTCTGCCAGGAGAAGATGTGCTTCTCAGGTTCCTGAATGCAGGTTACCAGACTTTTGTGCCTGTTTTCCTGGGGCCTTACCTGACCTTGAGAGCAGAGGACGGAAACCTCTACCCCTTCCCCAAAGAGCAGTACTCACTGGAGCTGGCAGCAGGCCGTTCTGTGGATGCTTGGCTGAACCCCTCGGCAGAGGGTTCCATAACCTTTTATGACGGAAGAGTCCATCTGACCAATGCAGGGGCGCCAACTCCTGGCGGTCTCATAGCAAAACTACAGGTGGGTGGGCTTGGTGCTGATTCCCAACCACCGGTGGTCAGTGGCCTCTCGGCCTCCCCCAACCCTACGGCCGGAGCCTCTACTGTGAATTTGTCCGGGTTGACCTCGGATGTGGCAACGGGCTGCTCCCCAATCCTGGGGGCCGAGTACTGGATAGGCTCAACGGATCCCGGGCCCGGCAATGCAACCCCCATGAATGCGGTAGACGGGGCCTTTGATTCGGCAGAGGAACTCATACAGGCCACGGTGGATGTCTCAGGCCTGACCAATGGGCTGTACACTGTCTGGGCCAGAGCTCAGGATGCCACGGGCTGGGGCCCTGCTGCATCTGTTCAGCTCCAGGTGGGTCCGCCGGAGACAATTACCATATACAAGAATACATACAACAGGTTGAAAAGAACCCTCAAGGTATTTGCGCGAAGCACTGCATCAGCAGCCAGCGTGACCCTTACTGCCGTGGGATTCGGGGATTTGGTTTACAGGCCGGCCATGAACGATTACCTAGGCAAGTTCCGTCCGGTGGCCAGCAAGCCTGGTACGGTCACCGTGGTCTCCACGGGCGGAGGCTCGGATACCAAGCCAGTGCCTTACAAGGCTCCCTGAGCCTCATCAGAAGCGTCAAGCTCGAAGAGGGGAGGGCAAGGTACCCTCCTCTTTTTTTATGGGCAGAAGCCCCTTTGAAGAGTATGCTTTTGCAAAAGGAGGCAGTGGCAATGGGAAAGCCCATGGGGATGAGGCAAAAGATTCCAGGGAAGCTAGGGTGTTTTTCAATGATCTTCTTGGCACTGGTTTGGGGGTGCGCGGCCCTTGAAGGAAGTGGGGAGCAAGGGATGCTCCCCAGAGGCTGCGGGGTTGAGATCCAAAGCATTAGGGTTACGGCAGCAGGAGGATTTCTGGATTTGAGATTCAAGGTCCTGGATCCCCAGGGGGCTTCTTTTCTCTCGGACCCCTCGGTGGGAGTCCATCTGGTGCATGAACCCACGGGCAAGATCTTGACAGTGGCCCAAAGCAAGCTTGGAAGACTCAGACAGAGGGCAGGGAAGCCTGAGCTCGGGCGGGAATATTTTATACTGTTTAGGAACTCAGGGGGTGTTGTGCGTGTGGGCCAAAAGCTCAGCCTGGAGGTGGGAGGCTGCAAGATGGAGGGGTTGGAGGTCAAATGATCCTGGATGCGGCTGTCTTGGCCCTGAGCGGAGGCTCTTTGCTGGCAGCAGCAACGGCCTTGGCATCCGCTGGGCTTGGAACACACATAATGGCCCACTGGGATCTGAAAAGCGGAAGCGAACTACAGCTTCGGCTGGAAAGGCGCACCTATCTGGTCTCGACCCTGCTTTCCTTTGTCATGCTCACCCAGATACTCTCTCTGTTCCTTTTTGTTCACACCGCAGACAGGCTCCATGAGCTTTTTGTTGGAGCCATGTGTGCTGCAGGAACCCTCAATGTGAACTCTTTTGGCTATCCAGCGCTTCTGCTCAAGCTGGTTAACTCCATTCTCTGCGGCCTTTGGTTGATACTCAACCGCACGGATCAAACTGCTCCCGACTATCCCCTGCTGGTACCCAAGTACCGTCTCTTACGCTGGATAGCCGCCACCCTGACATGGGAGGCACTGCTGCAGACCGCCTATTTCCTGAACATGGAACCCCACCTCATCACCTCCTGCTGTGGAGCCTTGTTCGGCATTGATGCCCAAGGCCTGGGAGGGGATCTCGGGGGTGTTGCACCCACGCTGGCCAAGGTTCTGTTTTTCCTTCTGCTGGCTCTCTTGGTCAGGGTGTCCATTCAGGTAATATTCAGGGATTCCGGGGCCAGGCTTTTTTCCTTTATCAGCGGATTGCTCTTGCTCTGGTCCTTGGTCTCGACAGTAAGTTACATCTCTGTTTATTTTTATGAGCTACCCACCCACCACTGTCCTTTTTGCCTTCTTCAGGCTGAATATAATTACATAGGCTACCTGCTTTATATTCCCCTTCTCATGGCAGGTATCTGCGGTTTAGGGGTGGGGCTCTTGGATCGGTACAGAGATATTCCTTCACTGAAGAATAAGATTCCAACCATTGAAAGAAGGCTTGCTGCCTTGAGTCTGGCAGGGTATGTGTTTTTTGCCATGGTGTCTTCTTATCCCATGATATTTTCCGATTTCAGGCTTGGCTCCTGAGAAAAACAGGAGGTGCAATTCCATGGACCTTCGGAGAAAATCCCTGAGATGGATCATTCCCCTTTGCCTGGCTTTTGCAGCCGGTTATGGACTGCGCACAGTGGAGAAAGGGGCTGCTTTGCTCTCCAAGGAGCTGCCTTCCTCCCATCAAAATTCCCATCCCGGGGGAGAAGGGCTCTACGTCTGCCCCATGATGCACATAGCTCCCACCCAAAAGGCGGGACAGTGCCCGGTGTGCGGCATGGATCTGGTGAGGGTGTCTGGCGCAACGCAAGCAGAGGAGGGGGCAAGGGGTACGGTAAAACTTTCCAGAGAAGCGGCCAGATTGGCACAGGTCCAGGTGACGGCAGTTGAGAGAAGGCCCGTCAGGCAGGAGCTGCGCCTTTTTGGCCAGATAGATTATGATCCGGCACACCTTAGCTATGTGAGCGCTTATACGCCAGGTGTGGTCAACAGGGTCTTTGTTGAGAGGGCTGGGGTCTCGGTGCGTTGGGGACAGCCTCTACTTGATTTCTATTCCTCGGAGCTTTATGCCACAGAACAGCAGCTCTTCGAGGCAGCCCAAGTAATCCCGGGTCTTCTGGCCTTCAGGGAGGGCACTCCCCATGTGGCCAGGAAGGGGGAGGTGGAGGCCAGGGGGACCACAGACGAAGCAGCCAGACAGGAGGCCCTAAGGAAGATGGCGGCCATCCGCCACAAGCTCAGGATCCTGGGGCTCTCCAAACGGGACATAGACGAATTGCAGCAGAGGTCTGAACCCACAGGCATAGCCACCTTGACCGCGCCCAGAGCCGGAGTGGTGATCCGTCAGAATGTCACCCAAGGCCTTTACGTGAACACAGGAACAATTCTCATGGTCATAGCAGATCCCAAGTACATATGGTTGAGGCTGGATGCTTACGAGGCGGACCTGCCCTGGATAAAAAACGGCCAGGAGGTGGAGTTCCAGGTGGAGGCTTTTCCAGGGGAGAAGTTCCGAGGTCGAATAACCTACATAGATCCCATATTCAATCCCAAGACCCGTACGACCACGGTGGGGGTCATAGTGCCTGACACGGGCAGGCTTCGTCCAGAGATGATAGCCAGGGCCACCTTGTTCTCGGAATTGGACTGGGATCCGGCCGGATCCAGCCAGGCAAAGGATTCAAGGCGGCCCCCCTTGGCCATTCCTTCCTCTGCTGCCTTGATCACCGGGAAAAGGGCCCTGGTTTATGTGGCCGTGCCGGGCCAGGAATGGACATACGAGGCCAGGGAGGTGGTTTTGGGCCCGAGGGGGCGGGATTACGTGGTGGTCAGAGAGGGGCTTGAGGAGGGGGAGATGGTAGTTACCAATGGCACCTTCAAAATAGACAGTGCATCCCAGATCCTGGCCAAGCCCAGCATGATGAACCCATCCCCTGGGAAGCCAGATAGCTGAGGTAAAAGGTGATGGAGAAACTCACAGGACACTGGCCCATTCAGAGTCTGATCAGGCTGTGCCTAGAAAGACCGGGGGTGGTGCTGGCAGTGCTGGTAATGGCTTGTGGGCTCGGGGTGAGCTTCGCTCCTTTTGACTGGGACCTGGCCGGGCTGCCCCGTTTTCCTGTGCATGTGGATGCCATCCCTGATGTGGGGGAAAACCAACAGATCATTTTCACCGAATGGCCGGGCCGCTCTCCCCAAGATGTGGAGAATCAGGTCTCATATCCCCTCACATCCGCCCTCCTGGGAATGCCCAGGGTGAAAAGCATTCGATGTACATCCATGTTCGGTTTTTCCATGGTTTACGTCGTCTTCGAGGACGGAACCGACTTCTACTGGTGCCGGAGCCGCATTTTGGAAAAGCTCAACAGTCTTGCTCCAGGCACACTGCCCCAAGGTGTTCAGCCCACCTTGGGGCCTGATGCCACTGCTCTGGGGCAGGTTTTTTGGTACACCCTGGAGGGTAGAGATGCTAAAGGACGTCCTACAGGGGGCTGGGACCTTCAGGAACTTCGTTCCATCCAGGACTGGCAAGTGAGATTTTCGCTGCTCTCTGCAGAGGGAGTCAGCGAGGTGGCCTCAGTGGGGGGGTTTGTTAAGGAATACCAGGTGGATTTGGATCCAGCTTTGCTGAGGGCCTGGGGTGTGACTTTGGAGGAGGTTGTGGCTGCACTTCAGAGGGCCAATCAGGAAATAGGGGCCCGCACCATGGAGGTGAACCGTGTGGACTACGTGGTGAGGGGGCTCGGGTTTGTGAAGGATCCAAAAGATCTGGCCGAGGCCTTGATTAGGGTAAATGAAGGGGTGCCTCTGCTGGTGCGCCATGTGGGTCAGGTGACTCTGGGGCCAGCTGCACGTTCGGGTATTTTGGACAAAGAGGGGGCTGAGGTCGTGGGCGGGGTCGTGGTGGTGCGCCACGGCGAGAACCCTCTTAGGGTAATAAAGAACCTGAGGCTCAAGATAGAGGAGATATCCCCATCTCTCCCGCGAAAGACTCTTTCAGACGGCACCTTAAGCCAGGTCAAAATAGTGCCTTTTTATGATCGCACAGATCTCATAGAGGAGACCCTTTGGACCCTCCACGATGCCTTGCTCCAGCAAGCCTTGGTGGTGATGGTGGTGATCCTGGCACTGGTGGGGCACCTAAGAAGTGCGCTGCTTGTGTGCTCGGTGTTGCCTCTGGCAGTGCTGCTTTGCTTTGTGGGTATGAAGCTTTTGGGGGTAGAGGCCAACATAGTGGCCCTGAGCGGCATAGCCATAGCCATAGGAACCTTGGGGGACATGGGGATAATAGTCACGGAAAACATCCTGCGCCATCTAGAGACGTTTCCACATGGAGAAGACCGAAAGGCTCTCATCATGAAGGCAGCCTCACAGGTGGGGGGAGCTGTGGTGACAGCCATGGCAGCCACCATAGTCAGCTTTCTGCCCATCTTTGCCCTGACAGGGGCCGAGGGGAGACTGTTTCGTCCCCTGGCCATGACCAAGACCATGGTTTTGGCCGCATCCATGCTGGTGGCAGTGACCGTCATCCCAGTGGGAGCAAGGCTGCTCCTGCACCAAAGGCTGGAGAGATGGGCCAAGAGCAATCTTTTCTTGGAGGGGATTGCTTGGATGGGGGTCTTGGTGGCACTTCTTTGGAGCCCGTGGCTGGGAGGGGCCATGGTCCTTCTAGGTGTGTGGGGTTTTGTTCAAAAAAGAGTTTCCAAGGAGGTCAGGGCCTGGAGTTCCCAAGCTGCCAGATGGGCCATGGCCGTAGGTTTTCTGGTGCTCCTTTCTTCTCATTGGCTTCCTTTGGGACCAGAAGGAGGCATGGGGAGAAACCTGGTTTTTGCTCTCGTCTTCTTGGGTGGGGCCTTGGCCTTGGTGCTTTCGGTCCAGAGGTGGTACCCCTGGATTCTGAGTTGGTGCCTGGAGCACAAGGCTACTTTCTTGTGTTTTCCAGGGGCAATAGTGATTTTGGGTCTCACCATATGGCTGGGGTTCCCAAGGCTTTTCGGGTGGATTCCATCTTGGCTGATGCGCACAGGGCCTGTTTCTTATTTGGCTCATCTATTCCCGGGTGTGGGCAAGGAATTCATGCCTTTTTTGGACGAAGGCTCATTTTTGTACATGCCCACGGCCATGCCCCACGCATCCCTGGCAGAACTCTTGGAGATCATCCAGTTACAGGACCGCAGAATAAAGGCCATACCAGAGGTGGATCTGGTGGTGGGAAAGCTGGGCAGAGCCGAATCGGCTCTGGATCCGGCTCCTCTTTCCATGGTGGAGACCCTGATCCAGTACAAGCCGCAGTATTTGAAAGACGCCAGGGGGAACATTTTGACTTTCAGGCATGAAAAGCAAGAACTGGATCTGGTGCGAGACCCGGAAGGGCGGCCTCTGGCAGCTCCCGATGGCCTGCCCTACCTGGTGCGAGGACGCTTTGTGAGGGACGAGGGGGGAAATCTTATTGCAGAGGCTGGTGGCAAACCTTTCAGACTCTGGAGACCGCCTTTGGATCCGGAGCTCAACCCAGGTAGGCAGTTCTGGCCCGGAATAAGAGACACTGAAGACATATGGGCCGAGATAGTGCGTGCAGCTGATGTACCTGGGATGACCATGGCTCCCAAGCTCCAACCCATCGCTGCCCGCATGGTCATGTTGCAAAGCGGCATAAGGGCATCCATGGGCATCAGGGTGAAGGGTCCGGATTTGGGCAGCATAGAGCAAGCTTGTGGGCTATTGGAACAGGCGGTGAGGGAGGTCCCCTCCGTGGATCCCCGCTCAGTGATAGCGGATCGCATCATGGGGGTGCCCTATCTGGAAGTCAGGCCCGATCGTGCTGCCATGGCCCAGTACGGGGTGGATCTCCAGCAGCTCCTGGATGTGCTGGATGTGGCCGTGGGAGGACGCAAGGTCACAAGCACGGTGGAGGGGAGGGAAAGATACCCTGTCAGGGTGAGATACATGAGGGAACTCAGGGATGATCCTGATGCCTTGGGGAGGGTGCTGGTTCCGGGCTTGGGAGGAGCCCAGGTTCCTTTGGGCCAGATGGCTGAGATCAGATTCTCTCCTGGACCTCAAATGATCCGAAGCGAAGACACATTCCTGGTGGGGTACCTGCTATTTGATAGAAAGGCGGGATTCGCAGAAGGGGACGTGTTCCAGCATGTGCAGGACTATCTTAGGTGGAGGATGGACACCGGAGGCCTGGTGCTCCCAACAGGGGTAAGCATTTCCATGACCGGAAACTATGAAAACCAGGTGAGGGCCTGGAAGACACTCCTGTTGGTGGTGCCTTTGGCCCTGATGGTGATCTTGGTGATACTGCAGCTTCAGTTCTCATCCCTGGCCATGAGCGGTCTTGTTTTTTGTTGCATCTTCGTGAACTGGGCCGGGGCGTTTGTTCTCATCTGGCTATATTCACAGCCTTGGTTTCTGGATTTCAGCTTCCTGGGGAGCTCCATGAGGGAAGTCTTCCAGGTTCACCCCCTGAATCTGAGTGTGGCTGTATGGGTTGGCTTCATAGCATTGTTCGGTGTATCCTCTGACGACGGGGTAGTCATGGGTACGTACCTGACCCAGAGCTTTGAAACAAGACGTCCTAACAGCATCCCCCAGGTCAGGGAGGCTGTGCTTGAAGCTGGCAGACGAAGAATAAGGCCCTGCATGATGACCATGGCCACCACATTGTTGGCCCTTTTACCGGTGCTGAGCTCCAAGGGAAGAGGCGCGGACCTGATACTTCCCATGGCAATACCTTCTGTAGGGGGGCTGGCCGTGGAGATGATCACCATGTTGATAGTGCCAGTTGTTTACTGCTGGTTCCAAGAGAAACAACTGGCCCGCATTGTTCAAGATTAACGGACAAGGCCGGCTAGATTTGCCATGTCCTGGGGTGAATTGACTTCACAGAGAAAAGAAGGCTTTAGGATGAATTGGCAAGACAAGACTCGGGCAGTTGCCCTTTGGGGGATTTGTGTTTTTATGGGGATCCTGGTTCCACAGGGATGGGCACAGGCTCAACAAGATCAAATCCGGTCTTCCTCGGCAAAGCAATCAGCTCAAAAAGTGAAGTCAGGTGAGTCAGGCGAAGGCCTGAAGTGGAAAAATGAAGACCACAAAAAGAGCTGTGAGGCCAAGGCCCGGGATATTAAGGATCATTTCATCAAGGCCCGGGAGTTTTCCATACAAGGGGATTCCTGTTCATCTCAGGAGCAGGCCTCGAGCTTCACTAGAAAGTTCGAAGAGCTCAAAAAGGAGTGCCCGGAGGGCTTTGCAGAACAAGCTGGTCTTACCCCCAAGGTTGTCAGGAACGTGAGGACTCTCCACAGCCTCGGAAAGGAACGCTGTAAAGAGCCCAAGGCCTCTGAGGGTTTAGGCCAGAGGCCAAGGCCCTGAGGATTCCTTGAGTGTCAAGCCTTTTCTTGTTCCAGAAAGGCTTCAAAGGGAATGGTTCCAAGCTGCTGGAACACTCAGGAGCTCTGACCCGGTCCTGCGTTCATTCCAGGACACAGGCCCAAGACGGCCTTTTCAGTGGGACTTGTGCTGGGTGCGCTTGGCTTTTCGTCTCTCGCGTATCTTCTTGGTGTCCTCGTACATGTCTTCGTAAGAGGCGCGCATGACCCGGTCCAAATCCACCAGTTCTCCTCCATGAGCCTTTATGAAGGCCTCAGCCCTTTGCTTTTCTTTGAAGGCCCATTTGGCCCTCTGGGTCATGACACCTTGCACATCCCCTCCCATGACCCAAAAGGCTTTTTGGGCATCTATGAATTCTTTTGTCTCGTAGTCCCCCACAAGGATCTCCAGGGGTGTCTTGTCCAGGCTCAAGGATAGCTCCACTGCCATGCAATGAATGCTGCAGGTACCCACAGAGCTTCCATCCTCATATTTGACCAGCATGCGGCTGTGGGCGAATTTGGCCCTGTCCATGCCGCAAAAAGGGCAGGATTGGTGCTGCTCCACATCCTGCTGGGCCATGAGGTTTGTACCCCACCCAAATACCGCCAAGGCCGCCAAGACAGATGTAACCATTTTCCTTTTCATGTTTATCTCCATCTCTCAAATTTTTTTGAGATTAGCCCGCACATGACAAGATCGCAATGGGTGACCCTACCCAAACAAAGGGGGGCTTGCCAGCCCCTTTGAGGTTTTATGTGGGGTATTCCCATGGGGCTTATGGGGTGAGATGCCCATCCAAAATGGAGTTCCCTACCCATTTACCTGGGGTGTGAGGAAGGTAGACTTGGGGAAGGCATATTATTAATGGATTCCTGCTTGCCCAAAAAGGAGGTCTGAAAATGAGAGCCGCAGCAACGGCCGTTGACAGATGGATCAATGAGCACCACGAGCGCATGATGGTTTGCCCCAATCAGCCCGGCGCATTGCTTCTTACCAGGAGCGCTTGCATGAGGCGTTACCTGGCCTCTCAGGAGGAAACGTACGAGGACATGATGCTGGTGGATTTTTTCCGTTACAGGGTAAAGAAAGGCTTGTACCTGTGCAAGAATTGTCCAGTTGGGGCGAGCCTGGCCTCTGCGAGAGCCTGTGAGTTCGGGGAGCGCATCCAGCAAGAAAACCAGAGGGTCGTGGCGCAAGGGTTCTGAGGCCTTGGCAGGGGATAGATGGAGGCGTGTGGCCTTTACATAGGAGGGAAATGGATCGCCACCGGCAAGGGCGGATTGCTGGAGAGCAGAAGCCCTGTGGACGGCCAGCTCATGGCCCGCCTTGAGACAGCCACGGCTTCGGATGTGGATTCGGCCGTGGAGGCTGCCCTGAGAGCTTTACCTTCCTGGAAGAAGACCCCTGCCCCCAGAAGGGGGGAGTTACTCTTGAAAGCTGCCTCTCTGCTGAGGGAGCGCAAGGATGCGATGGCCTCCACCATAAGTCTTGAGATGGGCAAGATTCTGGCCGAGGCCAGAGGGGAAGTACAGGAGGCCGTGGATTTCCTGGAGTATGTGGCGGGGGAGGGAAGGAGGCTCTTGGGACACACGGTTCCTTCAGAGCTTCCGGACAAGATCTGTATGACACTCAGACAGCCCGTGGGTGTGGTGGGATGTATCACACCCTGGAACTTTCCTGTGGCCGTGCCGATTTGGAAGCTTGGTGCAGCCTTGGTTTCCGGAAACTGCGTTGTTTTCAAACCAGCCTCACTGACTCCCCTTTGTGGAGTTCGCCTGGTGGAGATCCTGGAAGAGGCTGGGATCCCGCCGGGGGTCTTGAATCTGGTGGTGGGAGATTCCTCGGAGGTGGGACAGGCGCTGGTGGAACACCCGGCCATCAGAGGGATCTCCTTTACTGGAGGAGTGGCTGCGGGAGAGGATGTTTATCAGAGAGCGGGCCGGCGACTCAAGCGGGTCGGGCTGGAACTGGGGGGCAAGAACCCTGTGATCGTTCTCAGGGATGCGGATCTGGATCTGGCTGTGCAAGGCATTCTCTTTGGGGCCTTTGGCACAGCCGGCCAAAGATGCACTTCCACCAGCAGACTCATAGTTCAGGAGGAAATATGTGAAGTATTGCTGGAGAAACTCCTGGGGCACATCCAGAAACTAAGGATGGGCCACCCCCTGGATGAATCGGTTCAGATGGGGCCCGTGTCAGGTCCTGACCAGGAGAGAAAGATCCTTGGGTACATTCATTTGGCACATCAGGAAGGAGCAACACTACTTTGCGGCGGTGCCAAGGCCCTGGAGCCTCCCCTGGACATGGGCCATTTCATCTATCCCACGGTTTTTGAAGCCAAGGCCCACATGAGAATCGCCACAGAGGAAATCTTTGGGCCAGTGCTGAGCCTCATAAGGGTCAAGGATTACCATGAGGCCGTAAGCGTGGCCAATCAAGTGGATTACGGACTATCCTCTTCCATCTATACCAGGGACATCAATCTTGCCTTCAGGGCCATAGAGGACCTGGAAACTGGGATCACGTACGTGAATGCCCCCACCATAGGGGCAGAAGTCCAGTTGCCTTTCGGTGGTGTGAAACAAAGCGGAAATGGCACCAGGGAGGCTGGGCCAACGGCCATAGAGGAGTTCACGGAGCTCAAGACGGTTTTCTTAGACTATAGCGGAAAGCTCCAGAAGGCACAGATGAGGCAAGAAAAATAAGAGAGACCAAACCCAATATCTGGGCACTATCTGTGTTTTGGTCCTATATGTTGTATACGCTGTCAAATGAAGTTACAAAAATATGCATTGTTATGCTAAATTAATATAAATTTTACTTGACTTGCCTGCCTAGATCCTTTAATTAAACATGCCAGGCCGCCGAAGAGAGAATTGCAGCTCTTATTACGGGCAGGGGGTGTCGGCCGATGGCTAAAGGGTTGGGGCAGGGAAAAAGGTTCTCTTCACGGGCTAAGGAGCAAACCCGAGGCGATTTTCTTTCATCACCTCCATCAGAACGCAGAAGATGGCCACGTCGTCCTGCAGAAAGGCTCTTGGCTTACTCCTGGCTAGACCAGAACCAAGAACCTTTGGACATGGGCATGGCCAAGACCGTTGATCTGAGCGAAGGCGGGGCCAGCATTCTAATCCACAGGCCCCTTGCTGGTGGAGAAACACTGCATCTTTTCATGGCCGTGGAGGAGCATCTGGTGGAGACCAAGGCCCGGATGGTGTATCAAAGGCCCCTTCATGGTGGCTTTTACCAAGTAGGGGCCTGCTTCCTTTCCATGGAGGAGAAAGCTCAAAGATATTTGCGTGGTTCCATTTTAAATACTTAGCCGCTTCATGGTCGGCGGTGGCCCAAAGGGATGGAGTCCCGGAAAGACCAACACGCCCAACATCGCACAGACCGCCAGACCGGGGCTACTCCCAAAAGGGGCGCATGGGCCGAGTGCGATGTCCTTTCCCCCGGGGCGATCAACATGATCGCCCCCCCTCCTTCAATTATCCTCCCAAAGAATCATCTCCTCGCTCTATTGTGCTTGGGCCCTGTGATGAGGGCTGAGACATTTCTTGCCAACAGGGGGCTCTGATGTTGGATCTTTGCCTGGTGGAGGATCTCCTCCAAGAGGAGGAAAGGCGCTACCGAGACAGGGTGCGAGAGTTTGTGGAGAGGGAATGCATGGCTCTGGCGGCCGAGTATTTCGACAAAGGTGAATTTCCCGTGCAATTGATACCCCGCATGGCCGATTTGGGACTCTTCGGGGTACTGGTACAAGGCCATGGATGCAAGAGTATTTCTAACACCCTTTATGGACTTGTGTGCCAGGAGCTTGGCCGTTGTGACAGCGGCCTCAGGGCCATGTTCTCGGTGCAGAATTCTCTTGTCATGGAACCCATATCTTGGTATGGATCACCTGAGCAGAAAGACAAGTGGCTCCCTTTGTTGGCCAGGGGGGAGGCCCTGGGATGCTTTGCCCTCTCCGAGCCAGAAGCCGGATCCAACCCCTCGGCCATGACCAGCAGGGCCGAACCCAGGGGAAGCTCCTTTGTGCTCAATGGCACCAAGATGTGGATCACCAACGGCACCCTGGCTCAGGTGGCCATCATATGGGCCAAACTGGGAGAAGAGATAAGGGGATTTCTGGTGGAGACCTCCACCCCTGGGTTGGCCGTGAGTCCCATCCGCCGCAAGTTCTCCTACAGAACCTCCCCCACGGCCCTTCTGACAATGGATGACTGTCTTGTGCCGCAAGAGTGCATGCTTCCCCATGCCAGGGGTTTGAAGTCTGTTCTAAGATGCCTCAACTCGGCCCGTTACGGGGTTGCCTGCGGCGCCCTGGGTTCAGCTCTGGCCTGTTACGAGGCCGCCCATTCCTTTGCCTTGCGAAGGCAGGTCTTTGACCGTCCTGTGGCCTCTTACCAGTTGGTGCAGGAAAAGCTTGTAAGAATGGCCGTTGAGATCACCAAGGCCCAGTTGCTTAGCCTGAGGGTGGGCAGACTCATGGATCAGGGTCTCAAGCTCCATCCCCAGATCTCTCTTCTTAAACTCAACAACGTGCGGGAGGCCATGAAAATAGCGCGTATGTCCAGGGACATATTGGGAGCAAGGGGGATTCTGGCAGACCATCATGTGATAAGGCACCTGTGCGATCTGGAAGCCCTGGCTACCCTAGAAGGCACAGAAACCATTCACACCTTGCTCTTGGGAGAGCACCTAACAGGCATTCAGGCCTTTCATTGAATAGGGCCTCTTGGGCTGGGCCGCAGACTCAAGAACCCCAAGCCCAGGCCACCAAAACAGAAAAAGGCAACCCCATGGCGCTTAGCATCAAAGCGCTCATGCAATCAAGGCCATAATCGCAACCGGGCATTTGCGCCTTTGTGAAACCCGGGCAAGTAAGCCCCTGTGCACCTTGGGCCCCTTTCTCAAAGACCCAGCAGGAGCAACTCAGGCTCCTCTATGAAACGGATCAGTGTTCCTAGGAATCGGGCCGCCTCTGCGCCGTCTACCACTCTGTGGTCAAAGGAAAGAGACAGGGGGACAAGGGGCCTTGCCTGGATGCTTGCGTCCTTCACTACCGGTATTTCCAATATCCTGCCCACCCCCAGGATTGCCACCTCTGGATATCGGATGATGGGGGTTCCAAAAATACCACCCACAGCCCCATAATTGGTTATGGTGAAGGTGCCGCCTTGGAGATCAGCCAGGTCTATGGTCCTGGATCTGGCCTTCTCGGCCAGCTCGGCCATCTCCCTGGCTATCTGAATGAGGCTCTTCTCAGAAACCCCCTTCAGAACCGGTACCATGAGGCCCTCTGGAGTATCCACGGCAATGCCGATGTTATAGTATTTCTTAAGCAATATCTCCTGTGCCTGGTCGTCCAGGGTTGCATTCAGATATGGATGTTCCTGTAGGGCCCGTGCAGCGGCCTTCACCAAAAGGGCCAGCACCGTGAAGTGCACCCCCTGTTTGGCCGCCTCCTGCCGAACAGTGTCTCTGAGGGCAAGAAGCCTGGTGGCATCTGCTTGCTCAGTGGCTGTCACCTGGGCCGTGCTTTGCACAGAACGGACCATGGCTTGAGCTATGGTTCTTCTCATGCCCCTAAAGGGTACGCGCTCCAGGTACCCATACATGTCGTATTTGCGAACCGCCCTGGGCTTGGCCTTGGCCTCAGCCGCCTTTCTGACATCTTCCTGCGTGATCCTACCCCTGGGGCCAGTACCCCTGAGAGTCTCCAAGGCCACACCCAGCTCCTTGGCCAGTTTTCTCACTCCTGGAAGGGCGGCCGTTTCCTGCTCCAAAGGACTCTCCTGAGGCTCCTCCTCAGGTGCTTCTTCCAGGGTGCCCACAACTCCCACGGACATAGCTCTGGCAGGAGCCTGCTCCTTTTTTGAGACAAAACTTTCCCCTGGATCTCCGAATACAGCTATGACTCTTCCCACCTGAACCCTTTCCCCCTCTTGGGCCAGCAGGGCCAAAACCACCCCCGAGCGCGGAGCCGGAATCTCCACCAGGGCCTTGTCCGTTTCCACCTGAACAAAGGGTTGCCCTTCTTTCACCTCCTGGCCGGGCATGACCAGCCATTTGACTATCTCGCCTTCGGTAAGTCCTTCCCCCAGATCCGGGAGCTTGAACTCCAGGGCCACCTCGCACCTCCTTCTTGGCTTATGGTCTACATGGGTTGCACAGCTCCTGACTCAGAATGCCAGCACCTGCCTTATGCCCCTCAAAATTCTCTGGGGGCTTGGGATGTAATGATGTTCCAGCTTGGCCAGAGGCACCACAGTATCGAAGCCAGTGACCCTCACAACAGGGGCCTGCAGTTGCAAGATGGCCTCTTCCTGGATCCTGGCTGCTATCTCGGCTCCCAGCCCGCATGTGCGCGGGGCTTCGTGCACCACAACTGCCCTTCCTGTCTTGCGCACAGAAGAGATGAAGGCCTGATCGTCCATGGGTGATAGGGTTCTCAAATCCAGCAACTCCACCCGGATCCCCTCCTGGGCTGCCAGGTCCGCTGCCTTCTCAGCCTCCCTAACCATGGCACCCCAGGCCACCAAAGTGAGGTCCTTGCCTTCCCTTACCAGGCGGGCTTCCCCTATGGGCACTGTGTAAGGATCTTCGGGCACCTCTTCCCTGATGGCCCGGTAGATCCTCTTGGGCTCCAAAAAAAGCACAGGATCGGGATCTCGGATGGCAGAGATCAAGAGCCCCTTGGCATCATAAGGGGTGGCGGGGTAAACCACCTTGATGCCAGGGGTGTGCACCAGCACTGCCTCGGTGGCCTCGGAATGGTGTTCCGGTGCCCGGATGCCTCCTCCATAGGGAATCCTGATGACCAAAGGGGCGCTGAATCGTCCCCTGGAACGGGTCCTTATCCTGGAAATGTGGGATATGATCTGGTCCCAGGCCGGAGGCATGAACCCATCGAACTGGATCTCTGCCACGGGTCTCATGCCGTTGAGAGCCAGTCCCAAGGCCAGCCCCACTATTGCGGACTCCGCCAGAGGGGTGTCCATGGCGCGTTGGGGTCCAAATTTCTCCTGGAGCCCCTCTGTGGCACGAAACACCCCTCCCTCCCTTCCCACGTCCTCCCCCAGGACCATTACCGAGGGATCAAGCTGCATCTCTGTCATAAGAGCGTTCTGGATGGCCTGAACCATGTTGAGCTTGCCCATTTTGCTCACCCCTCCAGCTCTTTTAGAAAGGCCAGGTAGTCTTTCATCTGAAGCTCCAGCCTCTGGGGCATCTTCTCCAGGGTGTGAATGAATATCTCCTCAGGCGTGGGCTCAGGGAATGCCTCGGCCTGTTGCACCACGCGGTTCAATTTTTCTTGGGCGAAGGCGTACACGGATTCTTCCATTTCCTGATCCCACATGCAGCATTTCTCTAGGTATTTTCGCACCCGCACAAGGGGATCCAGGGGAAGCCAGGCCTCTACCTCCTCCTGGGTTCTGTATCTTGTGGGATCGTCCGCTGTGGTGTGCGGCCCAAGCCTGTATGTCACGGCCTCTATCAGGGTGGCTCCTTGCCCTGACAAGGCCCTTTGCCTGGCTGTTTTTGTGGCCGAGTACACCGCGGCCAGATCGTTTCCGTCTACCTGAATTCCCCCAAAGCCGTACGCCAGGGCCTTCTGTGCGATGGTCCTGGAGGCGGTCTGCAATGTTCTCGGGACTGATATGGCATACTGGTTGTTCTGGCAAAAGAATATGGTTGGTGCCTTTAGGACTCCGGCCATGTTCATGGCCTCGTGAAAATCCCCCTTGGAGGTGGCTCCATCTCCGAAATAGGCGATGGTGCATATGGGCTCCCTTTTCATCTTGGCTGCCAGAGCAAAACCAACTGCATGCAAGGGATGGGTACCTACGGGAATGGAAATGGGCATTACCTTGACCCCATCTGGGAAACGCTGTCCTGCCTCGTTTCCCATCCAGTAGGCGAAGATGGCCTCCATGGGCACTCCTCGCATGTATATGGCTGCCCCCTCCCTGAAAGAGGGGAATATCCAGTCCCCCTCCCCCAGGGCCGCGGCACTGCCCACCTGGGCTGCCTCCTGCCCCATGAAGGGAGCGTAAGTCCCCATGCGGCCCTGTCTTTGGAGGTTCAGAGCTCTTTGATCGGCCAGCCTCAGGAAGACCATCTCCCGGTAAAGCTCTTGCATCCTTTCATCTGTGAGCTCAGGGGGGCGAAGTTCTCCCTCCATGGTGCCGTCGGGATCAAGAATCCTGAGCATCTCCACCTCTTCCAGAATCCAAGGATCAAAAAAACCCTTCATGGGCCTTGCCTCCTGCCTAAGAGCAACTTGGGGTCACAGGTCAAATGCTGCAATCTGATTCTATTAATTCCCAGAATTCCATAAGCCTCCCGGAAAGAAAAGCCATTCTTGCATTTCTCTTGGTCAAAGGATTCCAGCTCAGGGATCAAAGCCTACCTTAATCCCTTTTCCTTCCTCTGGGCCGATGGCACACCTAGGCTGCCAAAAATTCCTCAAGCCTGTGCCTTGCCAAGAGCCCAGTCCCTGAGCCGCTCGTAGCTTACTGCTCCGCAGAGCCACTGACCTGTCAGGGTGTTGTAGAAAAAAGGGACTCCTCCACACCGCCCCTGGTCGTACTGCTGCAAGAGCCTGGCATTTTGCTGATTATGCCACACCTCCAGTCGGGCTATCTCCACTCCTTCCTCATCCTGAAGCCTTTGGATGAGAGGCTCCATGGATCGGCAATGGGAACATTCTGTGCCGTAGAACTCGATGAGGTGAAATTCTTTTTTCATGAGCCCGTCACCTCCATTTGGAATCAACCCCTCCGAGGAAATCAAGGCTCTCTGTGGAATGAGAGATTTCCCATGGAATTCTCCCGGAGCATTTCTCTGGCTATTATTCTTCGCATGATTTGGGCGGTACCTTCATAGATCTGAAGGACCTTGGCATCCCTCATGAGCTTCTCCACTGGATGCCACTTGGTGTAGCCCATTCCTCCATAGATCTGGACAGCGTCGATGGAGACCCTCATGGCCACATCAGCTGCCAAGGCCTTGGCCTCGGCAGCCTCCTTTGTGTTTTTCATGCCGTTGTCTGCCATCCAGGCGGCCTTCCAAACCAGGAGCCTGGCTGCTGATACGGATATGGCCATGTCTGCCAAAATAGTCTGGATGGCTCCCTGCTGGGCTATGGGGCTTGAGAACTGAACTCTCTTGCTGGCATAGGATGCTGCCAATTCCATGGCTGAGCGGCTCAGGCCCACGGCTCCAGAGGCTATGATGGGCCTGGTCACATCCAGGGCAGCCATGGCTTTTTTGAAACCTTCCTCCTCACCTCCCAAGAGATTCTCCGCAGGCACCTTCACTTCCTTGAAGCTTACGGGTGTGGTATTGGAGGCCCTCTGGCCCATTTTGTCTATGGGCTCCCCTGGGTGAACCCCCTCCAGAGCTCTGGGCACGATCAATGCCAGGATGCCCTTGTGCTTCAAGGCCGGATCTTTGGTGGCAAAGACCACATAGAGATCCGCGTACCCTCCGTTTGTTATCCACATCTTGGTGCCGTTGAGCAGGTAATGGTTCCCTTGGGAAATGGCCAGAGTTCTCATGGAGGCTGGATCAGAGCCTGCCTCTTTCTCGCTGAGGCAGTAGGAAGCCAGGCTGAACTCCTGACAAAAGGGCTTTAGAAACCTTTCTTTTTGCTCGGGAGTACCGAAATGCACTATGGGATATAGAGCCAGGCTGCTCACGAATATGGAGACATAAATGCCCATGCATCCGCTGGCCAACTCTTCCGCCTGCAAACAGGCTCCCAAGCAGCCTATCTCCGACCCGCCGTACTGCCTGGGCACAAGGGGGGTTAAGAACCCTTCCTTGTGGGCCCTTTTGAGCAAACCCAGGGGGAAACTGCCTTCCCTGTCGTGGATGGCCGCCACAGGAGCAATGAACTCCCTGGCAAAATTCCTTGCATGAGCTTGAATCTCCAACTGCTCAGGGGAGAGCTCCAGCCGGATCATCTGTCCCCTCCGTGCTCATAAATGCCCTGGCCCGTCTTGGCCCCCAATCTACCGGCTTCCACCAGCTGCACCAGAAGGGGGCAAGGCCTGTACTTGTCTCCGAATGCCTCCTGCAAGACCCGCATCACAGCCAGCACCGTGTCCAGCCCCACGAAATCAGCCAGTTCCAAGGGACCCATGGGATGGTTGGCCCCCATGCGCATTATGGTGTCTATTTGCTCGCGGGTGCCAAGTCCCTCATAAAGAGCCCATATCCCCTCGTTCATGTAGTTGAAAATGAGCCTGCTGGAGATGAAACCTGGCATGTCCCTGGCTTCGATGGGCTTTTTGCCCAGTTTCTCGGTCAACTCGCACGTGGTTTGAAATGCCTGCTCAGAGGTGTTGAGACCCCGGACCACTTCCACCAATTTCATGACAGGCACGGGATTGAAGAAGTGCATGCCTATGACTCTATGGGGAGTTTTGGTGAATGAGGCTATCCTGGTTATGGAAATAGAGGAAGTGTTGGTGGCCAGTACTGTATGGCCCCGCACTATGTTTTCCAGTTCCCTGAAAAGCTGTGCCTTGATCTGGAGGTCTTCGGTGACTGCCTCTATGACAAAATCGCACCCTTTAAGGTCCTGAAGACTCGTGGTAGTCTTGAGCCTTTCCAGGAATTCTTCCATCTGTGAGGAAGTGATCTTGCCCTGGTGTACTCTTCGAGACAAATCTCCGACAATACGGGCCTTTCCCCTCTGGAGGAATTCCTGGCTCACATCTCTCATGATTACTTGCAATCCAGATACCAGGGCCACCTGGGCAATTCCGCTTCCCATCTGACCCGCTCCCACCACCCCGAGTCTAGTGATTTCCATGATCAGACCTCCCTAGGGATTTCTGCCACAGCAGGCAAGCAACATCCCCTTATTTGATGTATACCCCAATCTGGCTTTTTTTCAACCGACTTTCCAAGCTTTTTACCAAAGAAAAACTGGGGGACTTTTCCCAAGCCACCTTTCTTGTTGACAAAAAGCCTTTGTCACCGTAAAAAAGTAAAAACTGCTCTTCCAAGATTACAGGATGGAGGACTGGGGCATGAGAAGGGGGTTTTTCTTGCTGGCTATGGGTTGGATGGCTCTGTCGTTTTTCATGGAGATTCCGGATGTCCAGGCGCAGGCGGCAAAAGCAAAGGCAGGCCAATGGAAAGAGGAGACCTGTTTTGGTTGCCACGGCGAGATAAGAGAGTTCCGGTCAGCTGGAAAGCATGCGGCAGTGAGTTGCTCCAGCTGCCATGAGGCCCTGGAAAAACACCTGGGGGATCCATCCCAGGTGCCCTTGACCAGGACGGACCACCTGGCCTGCGGCAAGTGCCACAAGCAGCAGTATGAATCTTTTGTGGCCCCCAACCTCCAATCCAAGGCCAGAGTGGAAAAGGCCACCTTCAAGAGCCGATCACCCTTATTTGACAAGCTTTCCATGCCCCATGGGTTCACCAAGGAGCATGCCGAGCCCAGAAGCCACATTTTCGCATTGCTGGACCATTTGATAGTTGACAGGGCTTATGGTGGAAGATTTCAGCTCAAAGACTGGAGCAAGATCAGCGATGCCAAAGGAGCCGAGAAAAACGTCTGGGATCTGCTAGTGGACAAGGAGCCTGGCAGCTCGGATCAAAAAGTCTTCTTGCCCCAGACAGCCACTGCAGCCAATCCCGTGTGCTTGAGCTGTAAGACCCAGGATCACATACTCAAGTGGAAATATATGGGGGAAAAGGATCCTGGGGCCAGGTGGGACAGGACTTCCAAGGTTGTGGAATTTGTGCGGGAGCTTCGCCACCCCATAAACTGCTACATTTGTCATGATCCTCACTCCGCACAACCCAGGGTGGTGCGTGACGCCCTCATCGAGGCCGTGGTGGACAGGGGGGCCGGCACTTATCCCTATGATCCTGAAAAGAGCCGTAAGACCACTATCACCAAGGTGATGTTCCGGGATTTCAGGGCCATAGGGATCTTAAACAGGTCGGACTCGATCCTCATGTGCGCCCAGTGTCATGTGGAATACAACTGCAACCCAGGACATGAACCTGAGACAGGAAGTGCTGTGGGCATGGCGGACAAGAGGACCAACCTTTTTCAGTGGGTGAATGTTTTCGATTACGCCAAGAAGATGGAGGAATACAAGTTCAAGGACTTCAAGCATGGGATAACCGGCGCTTCCCTTTCCAAACTTCAGCACCCCGAGACAGAGACCTTCTGGATGAGCAAACATGAGCGGGCGGGGGTAGAGTGCAAGGATTGTCATATGCCCAAGGTTAAGAAAGGGGAGAAGAAATATACCTGGCACGGCCAAAGAAGTGCTCGATACCTGCTCAAAGATACCTGTGTGAAATGTCATCCCTATTGGAAGGAAGGGGAAGCGGAATATCAGGTGGATGCCATACAGAACTACATCCGGGGGAAGATCACCAAAGCCGAGTTTTGGCTTGGCCAATTCATAGAGGCTTTCGCCAAGGCCAAAGATGCCGGTGTCCCAGAGGAAGTGCTTAAAGAGGCCAGGAAACTCCATGATCAAGCCCATATCTACTGGGAATGGTGGACTGCAGAGAACTCTGATGGCTTCCACAATCCGGAGGCAGCCAGGGAGTCCCTGGCCAGGTCCATGGACATCTCTCAAAAGGGCATAAAGATGTTGGAAGAGGCCAGAAAGGAGGTTGCCAAGAGCAAATAGATCATTCGCTTTTGTTTGCGCCTGCATAATGCTCAAGCGCAAAGCAGCCACGGGAATTGAAAGGCCGAGGGCTCCCCATGAGTTCAGTCCTAATCGGTTATGGGAGGGGAAGGGATCTGGTTTTGCGCCTGGAGAAAAGATATTGCACAAAACCAAAGACCTTCTTGAGGGCCCTCCAGAGTCTGGGAAGAAGCCAGATCATCAACAAGATAAAGGCTAGCATGAGCAAAAGAAAGAGCCATGGATGATTCAGAGCTGTCCAAAGACCTACTATGACCACCACATCCTCGGTGAAGGAGGCCGTCCAGTTGCTAAAAGGCTCTGGAGATGTATTGATGAGGACCCGCGTGCCAGCCTTGGTGGCATGGCTGCCGGCCGCCATTGCTCCTCCTGCTATGGCAGCCGCCAGGCTCACGGCTGGGTTGGTAGGGCCCACTGCACCGGCTGCCAGAAGCGCCCCTGCAGGGATGCGAACGAATGTGTGAAGAGCATCCCATCCTGAATCCACCCCAGGTACCTTGTCTGCAAAGAACTCCACCAAGTACATGAATCCTGCAGCGGCTATTACCAGGGGATTGGCCAGGACTTGAAGCCCTGCCGGCAAAACCATGTTTCCCGTTGCCCCCAAAATGCCTAGCATCAGTATGGCTGCATAAAGATTTATGCCGCTTGCCCAGCCCACGCCCATGGTCAAAGCAATTATTCCGGCCACTTGATTGAGCTGTTCCATGCCTGTCCCCCTTTGGGTTTACTTGGAACGAACTTGAACCTCTAAGGCGACTATGCCCCCCAAAGCATTCTTTGGAGGCCAGCTTTCAGAAGACCTCCACAAAGAAAAAGTTAGCACTCTTGAGAGCCTACAGGAACCCCCTAAGGGAGGCACTGGCTCCGGGGGTTCTTGCTCTTAGGTTATCTTTCTTTCTTGTCAGCATGAAATAAGGAGCTTGGAGCTGCCTGCTTTGGTTTCAACCTGTGAAGAGTCTTCGGTCCTGGCTTGACTAAGCTGTGGGGCTCGGGTATGAAAGGGACGAGAATTCTAGAGGATCTTGCCTGGAGTGGTTCCATGGGATAGTCCTGGCAATGGGTTGAGGAGGTGCTCTGATATGAATTATCCGGATTGGGCGGCCAGGTGGCTGGAGCCTAGAGAGCAGACGGTGAGTTACACTTGGAAGGATGTGGTGCTTTACGCCCTTGGCATCGGGGCCGAGGCAGAGGATCTGGATTTTGTGTACGAGGGGGCCAGGGATGGACTAAAAGTGTACCCAAGTTTTGCCGGATTGCTGGCAGGGGCGGTTGTGAGGGATTTCGTAGAGGAGCAAAACCCTCCAAGAGTGCTCCATGGAGAACAACATGTCAGGGTCATGGCCCCCCTTCCCCCCCAAGGCCAGATCAAGGTTACCGGAAGGATCACAGATGTTTTCGACAAGGGTAAGGCGGCCGTGATTCATTTTAGCTCCCGAGGAAGCACCATGAGCGGAGAGCCTCTGTTTGAAGTAAAACATGTGGCCTTTTACCTTGGTGCCGGAGGCTTCGGCGGGGCCTCTGGTCCCAAAAGCAAAAAGATAGAGCCCCCTGTGGGGGAAGAACCCGCCCTGCGTTTCATATCCACAATACCAGGCAATCAGGCGGCCCTTTACAGGTTATGCGGAGACTTGAATCCCCTTCACATAGATCCGGATGTGGCCCAGAAGGTGGGATTCTCCAGGCCAATTCTACACGGGATGTGCACCTTCGGGTATGCAACCAGGGCCTTGATCAATGGACTATGCCAAAAGGACGTGGGTCTTTTCAGAGAATTTGGAGCCAGATTCACGGATGTGGTGTACCCTGGAGACACCCTCATCACAGAGGCTTGGCACAAGGGCCAGGGACAATACATAGTGCAGGCAAGAACCCAGCGTTCTGTGGTGCTGGGGAACGGGTGGGCGATTGTAGGTTGAGAAGGATCCCGACTCCAAGACCCAAACAAGAAAAGTGCCCTCTGCAAATAATTTACCTACCTTCTCTCGGGAATTTTTGAGATAGGTCATTCTATACTATTGCACTTGTAATTACTAAAAGCTAAACTCGACTCAAAGAGTAGGATGTAAAGAGCAAGTTCCTCGGTGCCGCAGCAGGCCCAAGGCCCAGGTCTTGGCTTGGAAGGGGGATTGATCTCATGGCAGTGGTGGTCCATATGCGTGATTACTTGAAAGCCAAGGGAATCAGGAGGGATTCAGCGATGGGAAAGAAAATTCTGGTGATAGACGACGAGCCGGACATGGTGACCTTTTACTCCACTGTCTTGGAGGAAAAGGGGTACTCGGTGAGCGGGGTGAACAGCGCCCAAGAGGGCCTGGAGTTCTTGAAGTCCACCCGGCCTGATCTCATTGTTCTGGATCTGATCATGCCCCACAAGACCGGGATCAACCTTTTCAGGGATCTGAAAAAGGACGAGCGGTACAAAGACATCCCGATAGTGTTGATCACGGGGATCAAGGATGTGATGGGAGGAGACCACAAGAAGTTCTTTGAGGGGCTTCGCACCAGAGTACCCGCCGCATACCTTGAGAAGCCCGTGGATCCCAAGGCTCTTGTGAAGACCGTTGGCAACATCTTGGGGCCTCCAGCCTGAGTTGAGTCTCATGAAGATAATGGAAGGGCCTTGAGAAAAAAGCGCCTTTTCTCTCTGGAAGGCTCTAAAGGGATCGGAAATGGGGCTGGTGCCCCATGAAGGCCAAGGTGGATCTATTGCCACACCCATTTCAAGGGGTGAGAGTGTGTTTCTCTTGTGTTCCGGCTGTAGCATGGCCTTCCTGCTCCAATCTGAGGCAAGCCCCTCATGAGTTTCCCAATTAAAAAAAACAAGAAGGAATTTCGGCTAAGCCTCAAGAAAAGTTTGAGTTTTAAGCTGTGTCTTTTCCTGGGCGTGGGGATCGGGGCCTGCGTGGGACTGTTTTGTTTGTACTTTCTCTACTACGAGTCCGAATCACTGCGGGAAGCTGTGAAGAAAGAGCTTGTGGAGCTAAGTGGGATTGTACTTAGAAACAGTGTGAGGAGCATGCAGGCCAACCATCCCGAGGGGATCGAGGACATAATAAAGACGGCTGGTGAGCAAAAAAATGTCTTAAGCGTCAGGATATACAGCAGAGATGGCACTGTAAAATACTCCAGTGACGCGGGTTCCCTGGGGCTCAGCCTGGGCAAGGATGCGACTTCCTGTAGGGTCTGTCATACCTCTCAGAGCACGGAAATTCCTGCTCAAGCAAGAGACAGAATCTTCATGGTCAAGGATGGAAGAATCGGAGCCCTTGCAATAGTTGCACCCATCTTCGGGGAACCAAGCTGTTATGAGGCTCCCTGCCACAGACACCCCCCTGAGCACAGGGTGTTGGGGGTCTTGGAGATTCATCGTTCCCTGGAAGATGTGCATGGGGAAGTGGCCAAAGGTCTGAGACATGCCCTGGCCTTTGGCTTAGTGCTTTTTACGGCAGCTTCCTCCTTGGGCTTCTTTTTTCTCATCAGGTTCGTTCACAGGCCAGTGCGTTATCTGGTGGACTCTGCGGTGCGCATGGGCAAGGGGGACTATGGGCTGCAAATTCCGGTTCGGGGGCAAGATGAGCTAGGCCAGCTCACCAAGATCTTCAATGAGATGAGCAGGCAGATAGAAGACAGGCAGAAAAAGCTTCTCCAGAGCCGGGAGGAGTTCCGCACCCTGTTCCACGAGGTGCCGGTGCACATCATGGTTCTGGATCAGGAGCTGAGGATAAAGAAGCTCAACAGAAGCTACATGGATGCCTTTGGGGACAACACAGGTAAGCTTTGCAGGGAAACTCCCTTGGGCGGGGAGGAACTGTGTAAGGATTGTCCCACCCTGAGGAGCTTTGCCGATGGTCAGGTTCACGGCTCGGAGAGGATGAGCAGACTCCCGGATGGGAAAGAACACAGTTTCCTGGTCCACTCAGCTCCCATCCGGGGGGAAGGGGGAAGGATTCAGGCTGTCATGGAGATCTTTGTGGAGATCACCCAGATCAAAGAGCTTCAAAAGGAACTGGTTCTGTTGGGTGAGACGGTGGCGGGGATTTCCCACACCATAAAGAATATCTTGGGCGGACTTGAAGGCGGCCTTTATGTGGTGGACGCTGCCCTTGGGAAGAACAACCAGGAGTTGCTGGCCAAGGGCTGGAACATGGTGAAGGGAAACGTGAATCGCATCTCGGCCCTGGTGAGGGACATACTTTTCTTGTCTAGGGAAAGGACTCCGGCCTTGGAGGAGATTGATCCTGGAGAGATCTGCCGGGAGGTCATGGAGCTGCTTTGCTGTCCTGCCAGGGAGGCGGGGGTGTGCATGGAGCTGGAGGCTCCGGGGGTCTGCAAAACCATTAGGGTGGATCCCAGAGGTCTCCATACTGTGCTTACGGACCTGTTGAGCAATGCCATAGAGGCCTGCCGGGACTGGTGCGGATCCAGTCCAAGCCGGGTCTTGCTCAGGTATCAATGCCAAGGGGACGGAACAGCGGTCTTTGAGGTCCAGGACAACGGGCCTGGAATAGAACCAGAGATACTGGAGCTGCTCTTCAAGAAGTCGGTCTCCACCAAGGGCTCCAAGGGAAGCGGCCTGGGTCTGTTGGTGACAAAAAAAATAGTCGAGGAACATGGAGGAAGCATCCATGTGGAGTCCACCCCGGGTAGGGGGGCTTGCTTCAAGGTTGTAATCCCAGCCCCCAAGGATTGAATCCCTCTGAGCATGTATCTAACTGGGGATACTAGCCGGGGTAATCCACAAGAAGCTGCAGTGTACCCCTAACCTAAGAGATCCTGGCGAACAGTCTTGGCAGGGGTGTTTTCCCCTTTAGCCTGAGTGATTTTCTGCCACCTGCCCAGCAGGATGGACTCCCACAGGGCCGCAAGCCCGAAGGAAAAAACACTCAGGACCAATGGGATACCCCTGGCCTCAAGCAGGTCGAACATGAAGACCTTGACGGCCCCGACCATGGTCAGCAAAATGGCCAGGTTTCTTGAGCGCTGGTCAGCCCTCAGATAGGCATAGAGCATGAGCATTGCGGCAGCGGAATTTACAAGAATGCTTTGGGCACACCCAAAGGAGTTGCTGAAATCCCCTGGGGCCAGATGGAGTGTTTCTTCAATCAGAAGCCTAAGCACGAAAAAGCCGCTCAAGACAGATCCCGCAAGGGGCAAAATGGCGCTATTGTGCTTCTTGTCGTGGCGGGAAAAGAAATTGGAGGAAACATGAAGGGGAGGCCTCCTTAGACACCAAAGATAGTGCACAATTCCCACGAAGCTCACCAATGCTCCGGGGAGCGCCTGGGCCACCAAATGAGCAGGATGCGATGGGCTCCAAAGGAGAAGCCCCACCCCGGAGCCTGCGTACAGTTGGAGCAGGTAGGACATGATGCGCACCCCAGCGCTTTCCCAAAGCTCTGAAAGCAAAAAGAGTCCCCAAGCCATTCCAGAGACAAAAACAAGCGCCACCAGCCCGCTTCCCGTAAGGGCAGGGAAGCTGAGCACCATGAGGAGGCAGGCCCCCAAGGCAAGCGAATTAATGCCTCCTGGGTGCTTGGGTGCTCGCCACCCAAGCATATGGGCTGCCAGCAACTGGGCTGCCCCCAAGAAAAGCCCGGCCAGCCCCAATAGAGCCACACCCACACTTGGAGCCCAGGAGTCCATCACCTGATATGCAATTCCAAAGGCCCACAAACCGATGAGTCCTGGCACTGCACTTTCGAGCCAGGAGGTTTTCTTGGTCTGCCCATGGAGCATGCCCAGGAGGCAGAGCAAGGGGTACAAAAGGGAAAAAGCCCCAACAAAGACCAGGAACCAGGGTAAGGCCAGAAAAGAAAGCATTTCCTGGTCGTTTCTGCCCAGGGCTATGGTCAGCCTGCCGGACCAGAAGGTCATAAACACCAAAGTGATGAACATAAGGGGCCACCTGACCCAGGAGGAGCCCCGGAGCCTCCTTAGGATGTGGCCCAGTGTGTTGGCAATGAAAAGAATTCCTGCCAGAGGTGGAAAAAACTGATTTGGATGCTCTAGGGCGATAGAGGCTGTGCAAACACTAATTAGGCCTATAGCGGCTGGCAGCCCTCTTTGGAATCTAAGTCCTGTGGCAAATGACCCAAGGCCAGCGGCCAACAAGACGAAGTAAGCCAAAGAGCTCTCAAGGGAATGGAATCTCCGGTGTGACTCCAGCACAATGGAACACAGAAGAAGAACTCCACAGATGGAAAAAACCCCTGCCAGTCTGTCTGCTTTTCCATACCTCCAGTATCCTGTGAGCATGAGGGCTGCGGCATAGCCAATGCCTATGAGAGAGCCCAAGCTGGTCTCCAGCACACGGTTGTCTGTGAGGGTTCGCAACACAAGGGCTAGCACAAGGATGAAACAGATGGTGGAGACCCCGGGAAGCAAGGATGTCTTGTGAGCCCACCAGATGATCTGCTCTTCTGTACTGCTCGATGAGGCACTGGGCTGGCTGCTGAGCCTGCCTGCATGGTGGCTGGGAATCCTGAGAAAGGAATAGAGATGATCCACTCTTGAGCTCAACTCTTCTAGCCTTTGAGCCAAGTTCTCCAATCTGGCCTCCAAAAGCTCATCTTCGCGTGCCACGGCTCACTCACCTCCCCAAGGTGGAAACCTTTCGACGCCCTGCCTTTTTGGTTATTCGTGCACCCATGATCTGAAATAGACTCAAGTAGAACCTATCACACAGTGATATGGAGGGCAACAAACTTGTTTGCCAAAAGAGAAGATCTGCACCTTTGGGCTATACCCAGAGAATTTTCTATTACAAAGGGGCTCATTCTGGCCTGAAGATGCCCAGATCGAACCTGATCTTCCACTGGGAGCCCTGCCCGGATCTAGGCCTGAAAATGGATAAAGGTTCACAAAGCCGATCCTTAAGAGCAATGCGGGCCTCTAGAATCAAAAGGATTGGGGCTGGGTTCTGGCTAGGCAATACGGGAAGAAAAAAAGTCTTGACACTCTATATCACAACGTGATATATACATCACATCAAAAGCAACCTGGAAGGGGGGTGGGCACATGGAAATGGACATGCAAGGCTGTGCTGACATGCGCCAGGGGCCGGCGGAAGGTTTGAGGGTTCCTATGGTGCGGGTCTTGGCACACCCCAAGGGCAGTGAATCGGAGCGTACCTTTCAAGTCAAACTGCCTAGAGAAGCCCGATCCTCCCTCGGGGTAGTTCCAGCCTAGAGCCTGCCTCCCTAGAACAAACCCTCACGAGATTCTGCCTAAAAGATCAGCAGGAAAATCATACTTGTCTTGTTCAGAAAGGAGCTGTTTGCCATGGGCTATGTGACAGGGCTTGTTTGCCGTGTGTGTGGCAGGAACTATTCAGAAGCAGCAATTTACGTTTGTGAGGATTGTTTTGGCCCTCTGGAGGTGCTCTACGACTACGAGCAAATCGCCAGAAGGAGCTCTCCTCAACAGATCTCTTCGGGTCCCAAGAGCATGTGGCGTTACCAGGCCTTGCTTCCTCTCCAAGGCGAGCCTAGGGCAGGGCTTCAGGCAGGGTACACTCCCTTGATACGCGCCAGAAGGCTGGGAGATGTCTTGGGGCTGAGCCGTCTGTACATCAAAAACGACACCGTGAATGTGCCTTCCCTTTCTTTCAAGGACAGAGTTGTCTCTGTGGCTGTTTCCAAGGCCCTGGAATTCGGCTTCCACACCGTGGCCTGCGCCTCCACCGGCAACCTGGCCAATTCCTTGGCCTCCCAGGCCGCAGCAGCCGGGCTCAGAAGCTTTATCTTCATTCCAGCCAATCTGGAGGCAGCCAAGATAACGGGCACCTTAGTTTATGATGCCAGGGTGGTGGCAGTGGACGGGAACTACGATGAGGTGAACCGCCTCTGTTCAGAGGTGGCATCACTGTACCCATGGGCCTTTGTGAACATAAATCTAAGGCCTTACTATTCCGAGGGATCCAAGACCATGGGCTTCGAGATAGCCGAGCAGTTGGGCTGGGAGTCTCCTGATCACATAGTGATCCCAGTGGCTGGCTGCTCCCTTCTTACCAAGATCTGGAAGGCCTTCAAGGAACTCGAAAGGCTCGGATGGATAAGAAGAAACAAGGCCAAGCTCTATGCAGCCCAGGCCAGCGGCTGCGCGCCTGTTTCCACGGCCATAAAGAAAGGTTGGGATGCGGTAAAGCCTGTGAAACCTGACACCATAGTCAAGTCCCTGGCCATAGGCAACCCGGCCGACGGTTACTTCGGGCTTCAGGCAGTGAGGGAAACAGGCGGATACGGGGAGGATGTCTCTGACAAGGAGGTCTTGGAGGGCATATTACTCCTAGCCCGAACAGAGGGGATCTTTGCCGAGACAGCCGGAGGGGTGGTGGTGGCCGTGACCCGAAAGCTGGTGCAACAGGGCAGGATAGGCAGAGATGATCTCACGGTGTTGGCCATAACAGGAAATGGCCTGAAGACTCAGGAAATACTCACCGGCAAGACACAAAATCCCATCAGAATAGGAGCATCCCTAGAGCAGTTCATAGGGCAGGTGGAGGAAACAGAAAGGAGTTTGGAATATGGCAGTGCTGGTTAGGATTCCCATACCGCTTAGACGATTCGTGGAAGGCAGGCCCGTGGTGGAGGCCCGTGGAGATACCATAGCCCAGGTGCTGGGGGACCTGGGCTCAAGATACCCTGGGGTACAACAGAGACTATATGATGGCTCAGCCCTAAGACCCTTTGTTAATATCTACCTAAATGACGAGGACATCAGATTCCTGGCAGGGGAAGATACTCCCGTGAAGGACGGGGATCTGATTTCAGTGGTTCCTGCCATAGCAGGAGGTTGAGGAGGTCTGAGCCATGTTTCCCTTTACAGAGGAGCAGATCCGTCGTTACAGCAGGCACATCATATTGCCCGAGATGGGTGGCAAAGGTCAGAAAAAGCTTCTTTCTTCTAGTGTTCTCTTGGTGGGCTTGGGAGGTTTGGGGTCTCCGGCCGCTCTTTATCTGGCAGCTGCCGGAGTAGGAACCCTGGGCCTCGTGGATTTCGACTTGGTGGAGCTCAGCAACCTTCAAAGACAGGTGATCCACACCACTTCTGATCTGGGAAAGCCCAAAGTCACCTCTGCCAGGCAGACCATAGAGGCCATCAATCCTGATGTGAAGGTAGTGGAACATGGACAAAGATTGAGCTCGGCCAATGTCCTGGAAATCATCCGGGAATATGACCTGATACTGGACGGCACAGACAATTTCCCCACGCGATTTCTCCTCAACGACGCATGTGTGCTGGCAGCAAAACCCTGCATCTATGGGGCTGTTTTTCGATTCGAGGGCCAAGTGAGCGTCTTTTATCCTGGCCGTGGGCCTTGCTACAGGTGCTTTGTGCCCGAGATGCCCCCGCCGGGATCTGTACCCAGTTGTCAGGAGGCCGGTGTGTTGGGGGTTCTCCCAGGCACCATCGGTTTGTTGCAGGCCACAGAGGCCATCAAGCTGATCCTGGGCATTGGTAGGCCCCTCATAGGAAGGCTACTGCTTTTTGACGCTTTGGAAATGGAGACCCACGAGGTGAGGCTTCGAAAAAACCCCAGTTGCCCTGCCTGCGGGCAAGAGGCAAGCCTGGTAGAACCGAGGGAGTATTTGTATGTTTGCGAATCCTCCGGGTAAGACAGCAGGAAGAAAACTGGGGATCCTGGTGCTTTCCAGGCAAAGCCCTGGTGATCTCAAGATCATATGTGCCATTGCCCAGGCCGCAGCCAACAAGGGTGTTCACGTGCAGATGTTCCTCATGGGTGAAGGGGTGCTGCACCTTGGGGAGCCCTGCTTGCAAAAGGCCCTCAAGGAAGGGGTAAGGGTCAGCTTCTGCGCCCTCAATGCCATGCAAAGGGGTATGGATCAGCATCCCCAATACCCCTGGGGGGCTGATGAGAGCAGCCAATACGAGTTGGCTTGCATGGTGGAGGGCTCGGATCGGTTCCTGGCCTTTACCTGAGAGACAAAATCGCAAGGAGCTACCAGAAGGGATTTGCAAAATGAAAAACAAGCAAAAGAAAATAGCCGTCTTGTTGGCCGGATCCTCTCCTGCCAATGGGAAAATCACAGAGGTCATGCGAATGGCTGTGGGTTTGACCTTGAGGAACCCTGGGGTACATCTGTTTCTCATGCACAACGGGATTAGACTCCTGGACACCCGAGAGCCATGCTGGGATCAGCAGGCCTCCTTCATGGAGCATCTCAATGCATACCTGGATCTGGGTTGCCCTGTGGTGGTGGAGCAAGGAGTTGGGGGGAGATCCGGACACCTCATGGAGGGCACAGGCATGGAAGCCATGACCAGGGAGGAGATGATAAGTTGCATCACCGACTCTGATGTGGTGATCCTCCTGGATGAACAGGCTGTGGAAAGTGGGCTTAGGGAAGAACCCCAGAGCCTTCTCCAAGGGGAGGCAGCTCTATGAAGATACTTCATCTGCTTCGTAAGGCCCCAGGAAGTCTCTTCCATGAGGTCTTGGAATCCCAGAGGAGAGCACATCAGCTGACCATAGTGCTTTTCCCTGAGGCTGTTGTGGGAAAGCTAGAGCTGCCCGGTGAGATCCTGGAGCTGGCTCCTCGATGGAGGGGTGTGGATGGGCCCAGGCTCTATCCTAGAATAGATTGCCCCAGGCTCCTGGAGCTTATCTTTTGTCACGACAGGGTTTTGTGCTGGTAAGTCCTTTCAAATCAGATGGATTCCAACCCAGAGACCCTGTTGGGGAAAAGCCTTGTTCTTTATGCCATCAATAGGAGGAGAAACCGTGGAGGAGCAAACCCCAAGGCTGCTGGATCTGCGAGGGGAGGTATGTCCCTACACATTTGTGAAATCCAAGCTTCTAATGGAGGAGATGGAGCCCGGGCAGCTCTTGGAGCTGATCCTGGACTTTCCGCCAGCAGTCAAGAATGTATCCAGGAGCATGGAGATGGAAGGTCACCAGGTGGTAGAGGTCCTAGAGGTGGACACCAGGGTCTGGAAGATCCTGCTTCGCAAAAAAGAACATGAGCCATGATGATGGCCCCAAGACAGTAGATGTGGGTTTCTGTGGGCTTTGTGGAATGCCTTTGTCTTCTAACCATTCTCCAGGAAGATTTGACCGAACACCTGGCAGCCGCGGCATATGGCTATCTTGTTCTTCCAGCTTCCCTGAGGGGTTCCCTGGCAGATGGTACCTGTGATGAACCAACAGAAGTGTCCTGCGTGGAACTCCCACGCTGGGCAAGCTTCCCGAAGTTCCTGGGGGCAGTCTTTGAGAGCCCAGCAGGGCTCTCCCCTGTGAGCTTCTTTCATGGCCACGAGAAAAAGCATCTGGCGTTCCACATGCACTGGGACCGAACGCCACCCCTGCTCGAAACTCTGCACTGCCCTCAAAGAAGTTCCCAGCAGATGGGCCATCTCGCTCTGGGATTTACCAAGCTTTCGGCGCAGGCTTTGAAATTCCTTGGCATCCATGATGAGTCACTCCCCATTGGGGCCCTCTCACAAAAAGCCATTTCTGGCGATTTTAGATCTTTGGTTTCCCTCACACCCAACAAAGATCCTTGGGCCACCATGTCACTTGGTGATATTTTCCTGTGAAGAGCTTGCCAAGACAAGAGCGGTCTTGGAGGGCAACCTGACTCCAGTTGACGATGCTTTTGGACCTCCGGCCAGGATTCAAGTATTCAAATGGCTCAACACCAACCTGGAGCTTGCATCCTGACCCCCTGTGTTACGGATTGGGGCCAGCAATCCAGCCCAGGTTTGTGCTTGACGCTTGGCGCCATTTGCTGTTACTTGTGATCTAATGTGCATGGGTTGGCTGGCATCTCCCTGCTTTTTAAGCAGATACACTCCAAGAAGCATTTCACATGGCCTGCCAGCAGCACCCGGTACCTTGGGAGGGGATCTTGGGACAGGAGGTGCAGTTACCGCCGTGGCTTATACCCTTGGCTCTTTACGGCGCCATAGTACTGGGCCTGATGGCATTGCTCCTGGCCCTTTGCCGCTTTCTAGGGGAGAAGAAGCCCTCTTCAGAGAAACTCCGGCCTTATGAATGCGGCATAGTGCCTACAGGCTCCGCCAGATTGGCCTACCCATTGCCCTTTTACCTGGTGGCCATACTTTTTCTAATATTCGATGTCGAGGCCATATATGTTTTGAGCTGGGCTGTGGTGGCCCGCAGACTCGGCAGGCCTGGCTGGGTGGTAATGTTTCTCTTTCTGGGCATTCTTCTTCTGGGCCTGGGATACGTCTGGCGAAAGGGAGGTCTGGATTGGGGGGTATCAAGAAAAGATCGCTTGGGGGAGCCCCAGAGCCCTTGTTGAGAAGCCTAGACACCATCATAAATTGGGCCCGCCAAAGAAGCCTCTGGCCCATGTTTTTCGGGCTTTCCTGTTGTTTTGTGGAAGAAGCTGCCGCTTTCACATCCAGGTACGACTTAGGCAGATTTGGCTCAGAGGTCTTGAGAGGTTCTCCACGCCAGGCCGACCTGCTCATTGTCTCAGGGACAGTGTTCAAGAAGGTGGCCCCTGTGGTGTTGAGACTCTACGAGCAGATGCCAGAGCCCAAGTGGGTGATTTCCATGGGCTCATGTTCCAATTCCGGGGGAATGTACGACGTGTACAGCGTGGTGCAGGGCGTGGACCAGATCCTGCCTGTGGATCTCTACATACCGGGTTGTCCACCTAGGCCTGAGGCAGTGCTCCATGGCCTGGTGCAGCTGCAGGAGAAAATCCTGGAGGAGCGGCCGGCCAGGAGGGTTTTGGGCCTCAGGGGCGGAAGCCAGGGGACCCAGGCCCAGGTGCTCCTAGATGGCATCACAAAAACCAGGGATCCAAGGGGTACTGGCTATCAAGGAATCCCTGTGAGAGGAGACTCGGCCTGTCCCCCCCGATTCAATGGAAATCGTTCACCGCTCATCTGGACCCCAAAGGCTCCCTGCTTGGAAATGCAACAGACCGATCAGGCTCTAAGCACACAGCTCCAGGAGCGCTTCCAGGGACTCATTGTCCCCGAGGCGCCCACTGTGGATATGTGCTGTTTCAAAGTGGGCAAAGAGGTAATTCTTGATGTGCTCAGATTTCTCAAGGAGCAGGCAACCCCCAGATTCCAGAGGTTGGATGATCTTACTGTACTGGATGAATCCATGCGTCAAGAGGGCAGGTCTGGCTCTGGAAGATTCACCCTGGTTTATCACCTGCTGTCCTTTGATCCCCCCAAGAGGCTTAGGCTCAAGGTGGGGCTGGAGGGAGATGAGCCTTTGGCTCCTTCGGCCACTTCTGTGTGGCCCTCGGCAAACTGGTATGAAAGGGAAGCCTATGACATGTTCGGGGTGGAGTTCCAAGGCCACCCGGACCTGCGCAGGCTGCTCATGCCCCATGATTGGAAAGGCCATCCCTTGCGCAAAGATTACCCGGGCCGGGCCACCGAGATGCCTCCATACACCAAAGAAGACGCTCTAAAGCATCAACCCCTGGAGGCAGAAGATGTACTTCCACTCCAAAGGGAGGGAGAAGAAAGCCTGATCCTGAACCTGGGGCCACATCATTTGGGTACCCACGGCCTCATGAGATTCGTGCTGAGACTGAGGGGCGAGGAGATACTGGATCTGGGAATGGACATCGGGTATCACCACAGGGGAGTGGAAAAGATAGGGGAAAGACAGACCTGGCACCAATTCATCCCGTATACTGACCGGGTGGACTACTTAAGCGGCGCTGGCAACAACCTCTCCTACCTCCAGGCCGTGGAGACTCTGGCCGGCATAGATGTGCCTGCCAGAGCCAAGTTCATAAGGGTCATGCTGGCGGAGTTCTTTCGCATCAGCAACCACCTGGTCTGGTTTGCCACCTTTGCCCATGATGTGGGAGCCATGACACCCAATTTTTACACTTTCAGGGAAAGGGAAAAGTTGCTGGACATAGTGGAGTTCATAACAGGAGGCAGGCTTCATCCCTCCTGGTTCCGCATAGGGGGAGTGGCCCAGGACCTGCCTCAAGGCTGGAAGGAGGCAGTGGATTCGTTCCTGAAAGAATTCCCCAAATGCCTGGCAGAGTACGAGGCTCTCATAACCAGGAACCCCGTCTTTAGGGCCCGCACAGTGGGTGTGGGACGCCTGAGCCTCAAAGATGCAGTGGAGTGGGGAGTAAGCGGCCCCAATTTGAGAGCCTGCGGACTCGCCTGGGATCTACGCAAGGCCTTTCCTTACAGCGGTTATGAGGATTTCGAGTTCGATGTGCCCACTGCCTCCGATGGGGATTGCTACGCCAGGTATCTGGTGAGGGTGGAAGAAATGAGGCAGAGCCTCAAGATCATAGGGCAGGCAGCGGCCCACATGCCCTCAGGCAGGTGGATCAGCCAGGACTATAGGTATTGCATCCCAGAAAGGAAGGACTCCCTTCATGACATAGAAAGCCTCATTCACCACTTCATAAATGTGACTCAGGGCCCCCGCCTCCCCATAGGGGAAGCCTATGCAGCCACAGAGTGCCCCAGGGGGGAGCAGGGTTACTATGTGGTGAGCGACGGACTTGGTTATCCTTACAGGGTTCGCATCAGGGCTCCAGGCTTTGCCAACATGCAGGTGATGCCCCTTATGGCCAAAGGAGCATTCGTAGCGGATCTCCTGGCCATAATAGGCTCCATAGACTACATACTGCCGGACATAGACAGGTAGGAGCTGTAATTGAAAGAACCAGGCTTCCATATGGGCATCAAGAGCTTGGCTGCCTAGAGTGCAACAGGCCATCTGCTCTCAAAGCTCTGCGAGGGCTGAGGGTCGATTTTGGGGTAAAGGGCAGGAAATGGAAGCAAGAAACCAGAAAAATGGCCTCTTGAAGGAATTGGAACAAAGGATACGCAGTGCCGAGCATCCGCGGGAGCTGGTGGTGGACGTGATGCTGGCCCTCCAAGAGAATTGCGGATACTTAAGCGATGATGCCCTGGAAGAGGCGGCACGGCTATTGGGAATGAGCCTCTTGGAGCTGGAAGAGCTGGCCAGCTTTTACGATTTTATATACAGGAGGCCAGTGGGCCGTTTTGTGATAAGAGTGTGCGACAGCGTGGTTTGCTGGCTTGAGGGAGGAGAGAAACTGGGGAAACACCTGGAGGCAAGACTTGGAATTCGCATGGGGGAGACCACCCCCGACGGGCTTTTCACCCTCCTGCCTGTGTGCTGCATAGGTTACTGCGACATGGCTCCTGCCATGCTGGTCAACAGGAGAGTCTACGGAAACCTCAATCAAGAGAAGATAGACAAGATACTGGAAGAACTGCGCACAGGGGATGAGCGCAAGGGGCTACCAAGATGAAAGACCTCCCCATGGTGTTGCTGAGGAACCGAAAAGCAGACAGAACCACCGGCCTTCAGGAATACCGGAGCTCCGGCGGGTACAGGGCTCTGGAGCTGGCCTTGAAGGAGTTCTCCCCCAAAGATCTATGCGGAATGGTTGTGGACAGCGGGCTTCAAGGCAGAGGTGGGGCCGGATTCCCAGCAGGTCGCAAGTGGATGGGTGTGGCCGAAGACGCACCCCATCCCAGGTACTTGGTAGCCAATGCCGATGAGATGGAACCAGGCACATTCAAAGACAGGGTGCTGATACACGCAGATCCCCACCAACTCATAGAGGGCATGCTTTTGGCGGGCTACGCGGTGGGGGCATCCAAGGGAGTAATCTTTGTAAGGCCTGCATATGGCCGCATGGCTGAAATCCTGGAGAGGGAGATCAGCAAGGCCCGGGAAGCCCGCTTAGTAGGGCAGCATGTACTTGGAAGCGAGTTTTCCATGGAGCTGGAAGTGCACAGAAGCGGGGGTCGCTACATTTGTGGGGAGGGCACTGCCCAGATAAACGCCATAATGGGGCTCAGACCCCAGCCCAGGGAAACTCCGCCCAGGACAACCGAGAAAGGCCTCTGGAACATGCCCACGGTGCTCCACAATGTGGAGACCCTGGCCTGCGTGCCGCACATAATCCTAAACGGGCCCGACTGGTTCAAGGGCTTGGCCAGAAGCCAGACAGGTTCAGGCACCAAGCTCTATTGCGTAAGCGGTAAGGTTCAAAGGCCGGGTTGCTACGAGCTTCCCATGGGTACTGCCTTGAGGGAGATCCTGGAGGTTCATGCTGGCGGGATGCGCCCTGGGAGCATGTTTAAGGCTTGTCTTCCAGGAGGAGCTTCCACCAGGTTTCTGAGCCCGGAATTTCTGGATGCTGAGATGGACTATGAGGTGCTTCGAAGAATGGGACACAGGCTGGGCACAGGCGCCATTATAGTTTTTGATGAGACCACCTGTCTGTTGAGGGCCACGGTGAACCTCATACGTTTTTTCGCAAGGGAATCCTGCGGATGGTGCACACCCTGCAGGGAGGGGCTGCCCTTTGTGGAGGAACTTCTGGATGGCCTGGAACAGGGCAGGGGAACTCAGGAACATGTGGAGATGCTGAGGTCCATGGCCGATGCCTTATGCAATGCTTTCTGCCCCTTGGCTCCCGGGGCAGCTCAACCTCTGGAGAGCCTCCTGAGCTGTTTTGAAGATGAGGTCTTGGAGCACGTGAGGCTCGGGCGATGCCCGTACCAAACCCGTTAGGGAAGAATCCAGCATGCCCCAGATAGTCATAGACGGCCGCTCCATAGAAGTGGCCCCCGGCACAAAGGTGATCGAGGCAGCTCAGCAGCTGGGCATATATATCCCAAGGCTCTGTTACCATCCAGCCCTGGGTTCTGCAGGAGCCTGCAGGCTCTGTGCTGTGAGTTTCCTGGAAGGACCCGTAAGGGGCCTTCTCATGAGCTGTATGGTGGAGGCCAAGGAGGGCATGGTGGTATCCACCCAACACCCGGATGCCTTGAAATTCAGAAAGCAAATCATGGAGTGGCTCATGATGAACCACCCTCACGACTGCCCGGTCTGCGACGAGGGTGGACACTGCCTCTTGCAGGAGATGACGGTGGCTGGGGGTCACTCCATGAGGAGATTCCCGGGCTCCAAACGCACCTATGAGGACCAGGACCTGGGTCCTTTTGTGCAGCACGAGATGAACCGCTGTATCCACTGCTGGAGATGCAGGCGCTTTTACCAAGAGTACACGGGTTACAAGGACATGGGGGTCATAGGCTTGGCCAGCAGGACCTATTTCGGAAAAGCCATGCCAGGGCCCCTGGAAAGCCCTTTTGCCGGAAACCTCATAGACATCTGTCCCACAGGGGTCTTCACAGACAAGCCTTCACGTTTCAAGGCCAGACGATGGGAGTGCCAGAGAGCCCCCTCCCTTTGCATTCACTGCTGCCTGGGTTGTTCCATTGTCGTCAACACTAGGTACAGGGAGGTGCTCAGGATAGAGGCAGGACACAACCCGGAGGTCAATGGCCACTTCATATGCGACAGGGGCCGATACGGATTTGATTATGTCAACCATCCCAGCAGGCCCAGATGGCCTCTGGTGGAGGGTAAGGCCTGTTCTTGGCAGGAAGCCCTGGAGTATGCCGGGGGAAGGCTGCGGGAAATAATAGAAAGCTACGGGCCCTCTTCAGCGGCTGTGGTGGGCTCATCCAGGGCAAGCCTGGAGAGCCTGGGCGCCCTCAGGCTATTTTGCGAGAAGCACGGTGTTTCAGGTCCATTTCTCTGGATGGAGACACAGGAATTGGAATGTGTGCGTAGGCTCTTGCAAGGCCAAGAGCTCTTTGTGAGCATGAAGCAGGTGGAAGAGGCTGACACGATCCTTGTGGTGGGGCTTGATCCCCTCCAGGAGGCTCCCATGTTGGCCTTGGCACTTCGTCAGGCCTGGAGAAAGGGAGGCTGGGTGGGTGTGGTGGATCCAAGAGGAGTGGAGCTGCCCTTTTGCTTTTCCCATTGGGTGGTACATCCCAGGAAGATGAACATGGCCCTGGAATACCTGGCAGGCAGGCTAGAGAGCCCTTATGAAGTGTTTGATGACCAGGAGTTCCTGAAGGCCTGGAGGAAGGCCCTGGCCCTAGGAAAAAGACCCATCATCGCCGCCGGCACTCTCATGGCTAAGGCAGACTTCATGGGCACATGCCTGGAACTGGCTGATTTCCTCAGAAAGGAGAAAGGCTTCGGGGGCGTCTTTCCGGTTCTGCGCGGGGCCAATTCCTTGGGGGCAGTGGCTGTTTCTGGTTTGGAAGCCTCGGGTTTGGAGGAACTCCTGGGGGCAATAGAAAGAGGTGAGCTCAAGGCCCTGGTGCTTGTGGAGACAGATCCTCTTTTCTCCTTTTGGGGAAAGGCAAGGCTCAAGGAGAGATTCAAGGCCCTAGAGTTGATCCTGGTTTTGGATTACCTGCCTTCGGAAGCTTCAAAGGAGGCTGCTGTCATAATGCCTTGCAAGAGTCTTTTTGAATCATCCTGCATGTTTGTTAACAACGAAGGCAGATTGCAGGAGGCCACGGGGGTCCACCATGGGGGAATTCCCATATCACAGATGTTGCAGGAGGCACATCCTCCCAGGATTTTTGGGACCGAGATCCCAGGGGGTGGCACCTGTGCTGCCTGGGAGGCTCTGGCCAAGCTCTCGGAAGCCATGGGTGAATCCCTTGGGTTTTCCGATCTGCCGGGGCTGAGGCATGTCCTGCGGCAGAGGTTTGGGTGGCTGCGTGAGGTAAGACCGGGCCAGAGGATTCTGGCCCTGGAACCTGAAGGGGGCAAGAGGTGGGAGGCAATTCCCCAGTCCCAGAAGGAAGAAGGCAGGGGGGCTTTGAGTTTGCTGTTGGTGCAGGCCACATTTGGCACAGAGGAGCTTTCCTCCTATTCAAGGCATAGCTGCAAGATGGAGGGAGGGCCCATGGGTTTCTTGCATCCTGAGACAGCAGCCTGCCTAGGCCTCAAACAAGGAGACTTGGTGCGCCTGGGCTGGGAACAAGGGGAGCTTGAGTTCTTGCTCCAGACCAAAGAGAACATGCACAAAGAGCTCTTGGTGGTCCAGGCCCATAGGCTCCTGGATTGGCACAAGGCAGGGCGGCCTCCCGAGGTGGTCAACCCGAGGCAGCTTGAAAAAATAATTTGAGGGATTGGCTGGGACAAGAAAAGAGAAGGGAGTTGCTCTCTGAAAGGAGCGGGGACGAGCCTGAGCTCGGGAGAACTTAAAAAACAATGGACCAATGGACAGAGGCCGTCTTTCTGGCGACAATAAAATCAACACTTGTTATCTTGGTGCTTCTTGGGATAGCGGCTTACCTGGTCTTGGCCGAGAGGAAACTCCTGGCCCGGCTGCAGGTCAGGTACGGGCCCAACCGGGCAGGCCCCAGGGGAGTCCTTCAACCTTTGGCGGACATGATAAAGCTCTTGACCAAAGAGGACACGGTTCCGGCCGGGGCTGACAAGGTGCTCTTTGTGATGGCCCCTGCTGTTGTGGCTGCCACTGTGCTCATGAGCTTTGCAGTTGTACCCTGGGGACCGGAGTTCACCTTTGGTGACACGAAGATAAAAGGAATCGTGGCAGATATGCCGGTGGGGGTTCTGTACCTGTTCTCCATGTCCTCCCTGGCAGTGTACGGTGTGGCCCTGGGCGGGTGGGCTTCCAATTCCAAGTACAGCCTGCTGGGCGGGGTCAGGGGAGCCGCCCAGATGATAAGCTACGAACTTTCCATGGGTCTGTCTTTGGCGCCGGTGGTGATGATTTCTGGCTCCTTCAGCCTGGTGAGCATAGTCGAGGCGCAGCAGGGCATTCCCTTCGCCCTTGTCCAGCCGGTCTCCTTGGTGATTTTTTTCCTGAGCTCCATGGCTGAGACAAGGAGAATTCCCTTTGATTTGCCCGAGGCCGAAAATGAACTGGTGGCTGGATACCACACCGAGTACAGCGGCATGCGCTTTGGTTTGTTCTTCCTGGGGGAATATGTGAACATTCTGGTCCTGGGAGCCTTGGTTGCCACCATGTTCCTGGGGGGATGGAAGGGACCTGTTCTTCCTCCAGCAATCTGGTTCTTATTGAAGGTGACGGCTGTAGCCTTCCTGCTCATCTGGATCAGGGGGACTCTCCCGAGATTTCGTTATGATCAGTTGATGCATCTGGGATGGAAGCTCCTGCTTCCTGCTTCCATATTGAACGTGCTGGCCACCGGAGCGATTCTGGCCTTTTGGGAGTCCTGAACCGGCGTCATGGGAGAGCTCATGGAGAAAAAAGGGGCCATCAAAGGGCTATGGAAAGGTCTTGAAGCTCTGGCTTGGGGCTTCTTTACCACCTTCATACATCTTTTTAGAAAACCCGTAACCGAGCAATATCCAGAACAGAGAAGGAGTCTTCCCCACAGAAGCAGGGGCCGAATCATTCTGACAAGAGACCCGGACGGGCAGGAAAGGTGCGTGGCCTGCTACCTTTGTTCAGCCGTTTGTCCCGTGAGTTGTATTTCCATGCAGTCTGCACAGAGGGAGGACGGAAGACGCTATGCCCTCTGGTTCAGGATAAACTTCGCAAGATGCATATTTTGCGGCCTGTGCGAAGAGGCATGTCCCACCCTGGCCATACAGCTCACCCCGGATTTCGAGATGACGAGGCGTAACCCCATGGATCTGCTTTATGAAAAGGAGGACTTGCTGGTGGACCACGGGGGCAAGGACAAGCAATACAACTACTACAGGTTCGCTGGAGTCCAGGTGACGGATCCCAAGGGTAGCCACCAGGGGGAAAAGCCACCGGCGGATCCCATGAGCAACATGCCTTGAGGAAACAGATGGTTTCTAAAAAGAAAGTGGCGGTTGGGATCGATTTGGGGGGAACCAAGCTGGAGGCCGCCTTGGTGGACAGCCTCGGGTTGGTGCTGGCAAGTACGAGAGTTGCCACAGATGTGGCAGGGGGGCCCAGGGCCGTGGCATCCCAGATCTTTGAATCGGTGCGGGAGGTCTTGAAGTACAAGGATCCCGGCCACTGTGTTTCTGGAGTAGGCCTTGGAGTGGCAGGCCAGATAGAGGCGTGTAGTGGGAAGGTGATCTTTGGACCCAATTTGGGTTGGCAAGAGGTGCCCCTGGGTGACTGGATCCAAGATGAACTGGGGCTGGAGGTTCTTGTTACCAACGACGTGCGCGCAGCCGCTTTTGGAGAATGGCGTTTCGGGGCTGGCAAGGGTGTGGAGGACCTGGTTTGTCTCTTCTTGGGCACTGGAATAGGAGGGGGGATTGTCTCAGGGGGCAGACTGCTTCATGGCACATCCAACACCGCAGGGGAGCTGGGCCATATGGTGGTGGAACTTTCAGGCCCTTTGTGCGACTGTGGCGGCCGAGGCTGTCTGGAGGCTCTGGCAGGAGGCCGGGCATTGGCAAGACAGGCCAGAAGGGCAGTGCAAGCCTATCCAGCAGCCGGATCCAGACTTCTTAGCCTAGCTGGGGGAACCCTGGAGGGGATAACCGCCCAGACCCTAGTATTGGCAGCCAGACAAGGCGACCGCCTGGCAGGAGAGATCCTTGGGAAGGCCAAGGAGGCCCTGGCAGCAGGGTTGGTGAGCGTGGTGCACTGCTTCAATCCCCAAAGGATAGTCCTGGGAGGCGGTATTGTACAAGGCATGCCTGAACTGGTGGAGGAGATGGAGCAAAGGGTAAGGCGCAGGGCAATGAAGGCTGCTCTGGGGCAGCTCAAGATAGTCCAAGCAAAGCTGGGTGGAGTTGCCGGAGCCGTGGGTGCTGCGGCCATGCTTCTTTTGAGGGATGAGAAGGGAAGACCCGCATGATCTGGAACAGCTGTTGTGGGCCATTTGGTCTTAGGCCTGACTGTCCTCTTCGAGCATCTTGCCTATCCTGCGAAAGTAAGGAATTTTTTTCTTTAGCCTGCCAAAGAGAATTCTGGCTCCTATGTAACAGATGAGAAAGGCCACAACATAGTTGCTCTCCCAATATGTGCCAGGGATGAGAGGCTCCTGGGGGCCGTATCTTCCTTGGAGCCACTCCAGGGCGAAGAATATGGGCCAGAGGGAGGCAGCGGAAAGGGCAATCTTGTAAAAAAAGAGTCTTCCAAAGGCCTCATTGCCCTCTTGGTTGATCACCCTGTAAGTATTGGGATCCGCTACAACAGAAGCTTCTTCAGAAAGACCTTGGTACATTTGGAATTCCTGGTTCAACTTCCTGATGTGAGATCGGTTGATCCGGTATCCCAAAGATATGGTGAACTCCCCTACCAGGACAGAAATAAGGGCCCCCAAAAAGCAAGAAATCATATACTGTAAAAAGCCCATATTCCAAACCTACTTTAATTGGAATTATTTGGCAAGAACTGCCGCGTCTAGGCTCCCAAGCCCCCGATGCATTTAGTTATTGCCCAGCTCAAACAATGGGCTGCACCCAAAACCGCATTCCTTTGAGGAACTCCTCCTTTTCAGGCTAAATTGCAACTCCTCAAGGGTTGACTGCCGGCAGGCCTTCTGAAGAACAGACCCGCCGGCAGGTCCTTAAAGGGCACAGATCATGGTACCCAGCTTTTACCGAAGAATCCCAAGCTGAAGTATCGTAAACCAACGTAAAGAGCCAGCACTACGAAAAGTCTTTTGAGCCAAATGTCTGGAATATACTTTTGGGTCCTGGGCCCTATCATTGAGCCTACGAAAATTCCAACAAGCTCTATGCCTATGAGTCCCCAGTCCATGCCGGCTTTGGCCACGGTGATATAGCCGGCTATGCTGGTGATCATGCTAAGCAGCACTGCCATGGCCGAGGTGCCGGCCACAACGTACATGGGGGCTCCGACAACCGTGGTGAGAAAAGGCACGTACAGGAACCCACCTCCAACACCCAAGAAGGAGGAGATGGCCGCTATCACAAGACCTCCTATGAAGACCACGATGGGATTGAACTTGAATTCGATTCCGAAAAAGGAAAACGTGGCCCTGATCAGGGAGAAACTCTTGAAACTTATCCCCTCGCTAGCCTTGCCTTCCTTTCGTGCCTTGGCAAAGGCCTGGGCAGCCTCTTTGGCAGCCTTCTTTTTCTGCTGGCCTTTGGGAGTGGTCTCGTAGAAGAGAAAGGCCCCTACCACGAAAACAAAGAGCCCAAACCAGCCCTGATACTGCTTGAAGCTTATCTTCCCACCTGTGAGCCATGGGATGAAAAGGGCGCCGGCTATGGAGCCAAGAGCCAGCGCGACACCTACGGGCCAGGCAAGTTGTTTGGTCTTGAGATAATTGATGGAACTCACCAGTGCGGAGAGTCCCACAAGAAACTGGTTCGAGGTGCGGATACTGTCTGTCAAAGTCTTGTTCAATGCAGGTGCTGTCTGAGCAAAGGTCTTAGCGTAGGCTCCAAGCCCATGCACGGTCATATGGCCCACACCTGCCATGATGCCCCCGAAGGCTCCCACTGTGGAGAATATCCACCCCACCCATATGGCCCAAACGATGGCCAGTATGTAATTCACCCTGGGAGCCCCTGGTATCCCAAAGACGCCTCTAGGCGCCTGGGGGTCTATGTGGCCTGGTTCTTTTCCCACAGGGGCCTTGGCCACCTCCTGGCCGATCTTCCCCGGCAATCCCAGGTCGCTTCCCACCTTGGGCTTTTCTGCTGCTGGCTGAGCTGCTGCCTGCGGGGGCTGAGCGGCCTGTGGGCTCTGCCCCTGGGCCCAGGATATGGCAAAAAAGGCCATGCCAGCCACCAGTGCCAAAACAAAAAAAACCAACCTCCATCCTCTCTTTTCCCTCATGTCCACCTCCTCCTTTGCATTGGGATTCTCCCATTGATACTGCCTTGCCCCAAGTCCTCAATAAGACCTCTCTGGAGCCCGAGGCCCCTCGCCTTTGTTTTCTTCTGGAGTTTTTGCTGCTGGGGTCTCATCAAGTGCCTTTCGCACCATGGCCTCAAGACTCTCCAGTGCCTGGGGGGAGCTGAAGATCTCCCGCACCCTCTGGCCGAATCTACCCCGGAGAAACTCCAAAGCATCGGCCCTGCACCCAAGGAGCACCCGAGAGCCACTGACCCCATGCCGAGCCAGGACCTCCAACCTGTCGGAGGCCAGCTCCCCGTGCCTGCCTCCCCCCACTATCACCAGATCCGGCTGATGGCTCTTGAGCCAAAGGTCAGCCTCGGAACCATGCTCCAGGCACACTACGGTGTGGCCTAGTCGCATGAGCAGCCTTCGTACAAGCCCGCAGGCATCCTCCTGGTCCTCGATCACCAATATCAGTGGCAAGGCGGTTCTCTCCCTGAGGGTTTTACATGTCCAATTGCAATCAAGAGCTGTGCCAAGATCTGCGCAGTGAGGCCAAGGTTGTTTCTTCTTCGCTCAGGGGGCTTTTAGGAGGTAAGGGTAGGCCTAGATCGAACTTGTAGGCGCAAGTCTTTTGTTGCAGTAGGGTCAAGTCCAATGCTTGGAGGAGAATGAGTGTTGCTTACGATTGCGGCAAAAATCTCTCTCGGCTCAGGTTATAGCGCCTCAGAAGCTGCTGGAGTGCCTGGCGCTCCAGACCGCATGCTTCAGCTGCCCGGGTAACATTGCCCTTGTTTTGTTCCAAGACTCTAGATAGGTACTCCTTGTGAAAGTGGCCCAACACCCTTGACTTGGCTTCTCGGTAAGAGAGGTGGAAAACTGCGGGCCAGCCGCTTTTTCTTTGGCTCAACTCCTGGGCCAGGTCCTCCCTGGAGATGCTTCCAGAACGAGATAGGATCAGGGCCCTCTGGATCGTGTTTTCCAGCTCCCTCACGTTTCCAGGCCAGTTGTGGCTGAGCAATGCCTCCATTGCTTCGGGGGATATCTGCACGTCGGTTTTTCCAAGCCTGGAGCCATGCCTCTGGAGGAAATGATGGGCCAGAAGAGGCACATCCTCCATCCTTTCCCTAAGGGGCGGCAGGTGTATGGAGACCACGTTTAGCCTGTAATAAAGGTCCTCCCTGAATCTGCCCCCTGCCATCTGGGTCTTCAGGTCCTGGTTGGTGGATGCCAGGACCCTCACATCCACCTTGAAGGCTCGGCTGTGGCCCAGGGGTTTTATCTCCTTTTCCTGAAGAACCCTAAGGAGCTTTGCCTGGAGGTCAGGGGGCAGATCCCCTATCTCATCCAGAAAAATGGTTCCTCCGTCTGCCTCCTGGAAGAGTCCCTTTCTGTCATACCTGGCATCTGTGAAAGCGCCTTTGACAAAGCCGAACAATTCGCTCTCCAGCACGTTGGCAGGGAGGGTCGGGCAGTTCACGGCCACGAAGGAGCCTTCCATGCGCCTAGAGAGTTTGTGGATGGCCCTGGCCACAAGCTCCTTTCCTGTGCCTGACTCCCCTGTGATCAGCACCGTGGCATCTGTTGGAGCCACCATCTGGATGGTCTCGAAAACGCGCTTCATTACAGAGGAGGCGCCGACTATGTCCTGAAAACCCTCCTTTTGCTTCACCAGGCGCTGAAGAGCCAGATTTTCCATAACGAGCCTTCGGTGCTCCCAGGCCTGCCGGAGACTGTGGACCAAACGGGCATAGTCAAAGGGTTTGGTGATGAAATCATAGGCCCCCTGCCTTATGGACTCTACGGCCAGATCTATGACCCCGTAGGCGGTCATCATGATTATGGTAGGAGGATCAGGCCTTTGGCTTACGATTCTGAGAACTTCCATTCCATCCATATCAGGCATCTTGATGTCCAGGAGCACCAGATCCAAAGAGCCTTCCTCAATTACTTCCATGGCGTCTTTTCCGCAGCCTGCTGTAAGAACTTTCCAGCCCAACTCCCTGGAAACAGTGCGCCTGAGGAGCTCCACCATGTCAGGCTCGTCGTCAACTATGAGGATGGAAACATCGGAGTTTTTCACCTGCCATTCCCTTCTGCATCCAAAGGCAATTCCACCGTGAAGGTAGAGCCCTTTCCCAAAGAGGTTTCCACCCTTATCTCACCCTCGTGGTCCCTCACGATGCCGTAACTGACGGACAATCCAAGCCCGGTTCCCACTCCCACGGGCTTTGTGGTGAAAAAGGGATCGAAGATCCTGTGCTGTATCTCCGAGGGGATGCCGCAACCCGTGTCCTGAAAAGAAACCAGTATCCGCTTTCTCTTTTTCTCCAGCACGGTTTGCACCTTGATCTTACCTGGCCCTGAGATGGCCTGCCTTGCATTCATCAGGAGGTTCATGAAGACCTGTTTTAGCTTGTCCCCATCCACCGTCACAGGGGGTAGATCAGGGGTCAGAAGCTCCACCACCTCAACCCTTTCCAGCTCGAACTTGCTGCGCACCACGGCCAGTACTTCCTTGAGAAGTGCGTTTAGGTCCTGGCGGGTCTTGGTGGTTCCGGAAGATCTTGAGAACTTAAGGAGATCCTCCACTATGCGCTTGCAATGCACTGCGTGCTTCTCGATGACTTTTAGATCCTGGGCAATGGGAGACTGGGAGTCCAGGTCCCGAAGGAGCAACTGGGTGTACCCCAGGATCAGGCCCAAGGGGTTGTTTATCTCGTGGGCAACGCCTGCCGAAAGCTGTCCTAGGGAAGCCAGCTTGTCGGCCTGAAGCAGCTGACGTTCCATCCATCTGCGGGAGGATATGTCCTTGAGAATCCCCTCTATGCGTTCGGGGATCCCGGCCGGGCCCCTTCGCACAGTGGCGGCGAGCAACCCCACTGCATCCTCCCCACCGGGCCTATGGAGGGAAACCTCCAGATCCATGACGAAGTCCCTCTGTTGAAGGCGCTCCAGGAGCAACCCCTGGTTGTCCGTGGGATGGAACTGGCTCAATAGCTCCTTTCCCAGAAGCTCTTGGCGGTCCTCCACTCCCAGCAGCTGAGCCCCTGCCTGATTTATGTCCAGAAGCCTTCCGCTGCCATCACAGATGAAGACCATATCCCTGGAGCCCTCGAAGAGGCGGCGGTACTTTTCCTCGGAGGCCGAGAGCTCTCTGGTGCGCTCCTCCACCATGCGCTCCAGGTTGGCGTTGAGCTCCAGGATCTCCTTGTGGGCCTTGTGTATCAGGGCCTTGTCCTGGCCCATACGCTGGTATGTGGAGTAGATCTGACTGAAAAACAGGGTTATGGCCCCTACCAAAACAAAGGAAAGGCTGTTCAGGGAGCCGGTGACTGGACGGATCTGGATCCATACCTGATCCAGATGCAAGGCCAAGAGAAGGTACTTCACCAGGTGGCTTCCCGAACGGGAAAGGGAAAACACAAGCAGCCCAGCTGAAAGCCAAAGCAGATATGTCCACAAGAGATTCTCGGGATCCTTTCGGCGAAGCCCCCTGGTCATGCCAACGCACATGGCCGAAAGCAAAATCATGAGGCCTGCCCCCAAAATGTCCACAACATATATGGGTGCAAGGGGGATCTGCATGGGAGGACTCATGGGGCCTGAGCCTTCTGTTTTATCTTTCTAAGCCCCAAATAGAGAAACAAAATGGCCGGCACACAGGTGAGATGATCCATCTTGAGGAACAAGTAAATCAAGGGGGAGGCCAGACCCTGGACCAGAAGGGCTCTGGACCAGCCCTTTCCCACAAAAGATTCCTCCTTCATATCTGCCTCCACGGCATGACCTATGAAAGCCGCCCCATTCCAGACTATGAACATGATGCAGGCCCATTGCACAAGTCCCCATCCCGGCTCCAGGATAAGATTCCTCTTCCTCAACCAGAAGACCAGTATGGCCATACTCAAGATGAAAAAAAGGTGGGCTATCTGGTGACTGTAGAGACCCTCGGGTTCGGGATGCACCTGTAGAGCCCAGGCCTGCTGCCCTGCTCCCCCAAACAAGACAAGGGCCCAGGCAAGCAAAAAAATGGCCCTGGGATGAAAAAGACGGCCTAGAAACTGGGTGCAAGGAAAAATTTGCGCCAAGGGATTCGCCCCTGCTGCCTGTAAAACTGCCAGATCATTCTAGTCCTTATGTCCCAAAACTGCAATATTTTTTTTGCATCAACAAATGATCAAACCAAGCATGCCCCTTCTAAAAAGAACCGGCAAGGGCCCTTCTGCCTCCAGGCCCCAGATTTTGGGATGGGCTTGGTAATTCCCACTGAAATACTTTTTGGATAAGCACCCAAAAGATATTTCCCGGCCAGGCATGCTCAATGATATTTTGTGGCGGGGGTGTATTACCCAGCGATATTGAGCCCTAGAGGCCAAGAGGCACAATAGTTGCTTTGCTGTTTTGAAGCCGATGGGTTTTTAATATCCACATAATCTTAGGAGGCCAGGGATGCAGAAAGAGGTTTACAGCATCTGTTTCATGTGCACTGTGCGTTGCCCCATAAAGGTCACGGTAGAAGACGGGGCTGTGCGTTGGATAGAGGGTAACCCCCACCAACTCAAGGGGGCCCTTTGTGCCAAAGGAAGTGCCGGCACTGCGCTTCTCAACGATTCAGAAAGGCTTCGTTACCCCATGATAAGGGTGGGAGCAAGGGGAGAGGGCAGGTGGAAGAGGGTCAGCTGGGAGGAGGCCCTTGCCTATTCAGCCGAAAAGCTTCAGGAGGTGATCTCAAGGCACGGTCCTGAAAGCGTGGTTTTCGGGGAAAGACAGAATCTCAACACCCACCTGAGCAAGACCTTCATGAGAGCCTTGGGGTCTCCTAACCACTATACCCACGATGCTCTTTGCAAGGGGTCTGTGAACACCGCATTTAGAACCCTAACTGGTTACACGGACGCCCAGGTCACCATAGATTATGCCAACTGCAAGCACATAGTGCTTTACGGACGCAATATCTTCGAGTCCTTGGAGCTCAAACCCATACAGGCCTTGATGGATGCCATGGAAAAAGGAAGCCGCATCACCTACATTGACACCAGAGCCACCATCACAGCCAGCAAGGCCCACCGTTTCTGGCTGATCCGCCCGGGCACGGATCTGGCCCTCAACTATGCCCTCATAAACGTGATCTTGCGGGAGAATTTATACGACGAGACTTACGTGAACCGTTGGGTAAGCGGGCTCAACGAGCTGCGGGGCTTCGTGGAAGCCATGACACCTGAGTGGGCCGAGGAGGAGACTGGAATCCCAGCCGAGGAGATAGTGGCACTGGCCCGGGAAATAAGCAAGGACAAGCCTCAGGTTGTTTTCCATTACGGGTACCGTGGGGCCAACCATACCAATGAGATCTACTTCCGCCGCTCCATAATCATGCTCAACGCCCTGATGGGCAGCATAGAGAGCAAAGGGGGATTGATCATCAAGAAAACAGCCAAAGATGCTGGCTATGGCGCCTTTGCCAAGTTGGTGGACCAAGAGGGGCTTCCCAAACCCAAGGCTCCCAGGTTCGACGGGGTGGGGGGCGATCTTCTTCCCATATGCGATCCTGCCCACGGCGTGGGCCAGCAGCTTCCTCTGGCCATCCTGAAGGAGCAACCCTACCCCATAAAGGCGGCCATAAGCTACAGGTTTGATCCATTGCTTTCCATACCAGATTACAATCAGAACAAGAGGGCCTTTGACAAACTGGACTTCATCCTGACCATAGATGTGAATTTCAGCGAGACAGCCTGGTACTCGGATGTGGTGCTTCCCGAATCCATGTACCTGGAGCGCTCGGATTCCCTTCAGATGGCAGATGGCCCGAGACCCACCATCTACATGCGCAGGCAATGCGTTCCTCCCCGCTATGACACCAAGCCTTACTGGGAGATCATCAAGCTCTTGGCCGAGAACCTCGGACTCGGGAAATACTTCCCCTACAACTCCATCGAAGACATCTGGAACTACCAGTTAAAGGACATGGGAATTCCCCTGGAGAAGTTTGAGGCCAAGGGGTTCGTGGCCCTTTCGGACAAGCCCATAATCTGGGACCGCAAAGATGGCATCAAATTCAAGACCCCTTCTGGCAAGATAGAGTTCATATCCAGCCTCATGGAGGAAAAGGGATTTGCATCCCTAGAACCCTACCAGAGCCCCAGTGCACCGCCCGAGGGCATGTTCAGACTGACTGTGGGAAGAAACGCTGTGCACACCCATGTTTCCACCCAGAACAACCCCTACCTGAACGAGCTTGTGCCCACCAACGTCTTGTGGATCAACACGGTGGAGGCAGCCAAACTTGGAATCAGCGATGGCCAATATGTGGAAGTATCTTCGGACCAGGGTTGGGGAAGAATAAAGGCCTTTGTCACAGATCTGATTCATCCTGAAGCTGTGTTCATGCTTCACGGTTTCGGCCGCCAGGTGCCTGTAACCACAAGGTGTTACAACAAAGGGGCCAGCGACACAGCCCTTCAGAAGAACGTCACCGACATGGTGGGAGGAAGCCCGGGCCTTCACGATACCTTCGTGAGGGTAAGGCCAGCGTAGAAGTTCAGAACTCAGAGAGTCTAGGGTCTTGTGAGTGTTCTTTAAGGAGATGCACAGATGAGCGAATATTACCTGTTTCATGACAGCAGCAAGTGCATAGGATGCCTTTCCTGCGAGGTGCACTGCAAAGAGAACAAGAGGCTTCCTGTGGGACCAAGGCTCTGCAGGGTCATGACCGTGGGTCCCAAAATGGTGGGCGGGCTTCCCAAGGTGGACTTCATCTTCATGCCCTGCTTTCACTGTGAAAGACCCTGGTGCGTGGCCGCCTGTCCCACCGGGGCAATGCAGAAGAGGGCCGAAGACGGCATAGTTTTCGTGAACGAGGAGCTTTGTGTTGGTTGCAAGGCTTGCATGCGAGCCTGCCCCTGGGGGGTGCCCCAATGGAACCCAGAGACAGGAAAGGCCGTCAAGTGTGACTACTGTAAAGACAGGGTGGACAAGGGGCTGGAACCTGCATGTGTTGCCAAGTGCGTCACCAAGTGTCTCCATTTCGGGAGGCCCGAGGAAATGGTGGATGCCCGCAGGGAACGTCATGCCAAGGCCATGGCTGCTGTGGGCTGGGAGGTGACCCTGAGGCAACCCACAGCCCCGGCCTCCAAACCCAGGAAGCCTCCTGTGCGAAAACAGGCTGAATAAGGTGCCGGGGGGTTCCTAGAATCATGGCCCAAGAAAGCACGTGTCCCGTAAGGGAGATCCACCAAGAGGTGGCCTCGGCCTTGGCCCAGGAAAGCATCAAGGAGCCCAGGGCCCGCATGCGGGCAGAGAAGCTCTTGGTGTTGCTGGAGGACATAGCCCAGGGTAGGGCCGGCTCCGAGCATCTGGCTGACCTAAAGGATGTGGCCACGTCTCTAACAGAGAGGCAGGATGCTCATGGAGCAGATCTTGGACAGAGGATCCTGAGCTTACTGGAAAGCCAAGGGGAGATGTTCCAGAGCCATATTCTCACCCGCAATTGTGCCTCCGGTGCATGCGACATGCTGGCTCCGGCCCCATGCCAGATGGCTTGTCCTTCCGGCATAGATGTGCCCAGCTACGTGGCCCTCATAGGCCAGGGACGCTACCAAGAGGCAGTGAATCTCATCCGCCAGGACAATCCCTTTCCATGGGTCTGCGGACTGGTTTGCACCCATCCATGCGAGTTTGTGTGCGTAAGGGGCCAAGTGGACTCCCCGATTGCCATAAAGGAGTTGAAGGCCTTTGCCGCGGAAAAGGCCCTTTCAGAGGGCAGATACCTTAATCCCCCCAAGGAGCCCGATACCGGTCACATGGTATGCGTGGTGGGGGCAGGTCCGGCTGGGCTCACAGCAGCTTATTTTCTGGCCCTCAAGGGCCATAAGGTGACTGTCATAGAGGCGCTTCCCATGGCAGGCGGGATGATGATGGTGGGAATCCCCCGCTTCAGGCTTCCCAGGGAGGTCATAGACAGGGAGGTGGGCTTCATAGAAGAGCTAGGGGTGGAATTTCGATTCAACACCAGGCTGGGGGTGGACGTGACTCTCCAGTCTCTGAGGGAGGAGGGTTTCGAGGCGTTTTTCATAGCTGTTGGGGCCCACGCCTCCCACAGGCTGGCTGTGCCCGGAGAGGACTTACCCCAGGTGCTGGATGCGGTGGGACTCCTAAGGGATGTGGCCATGGGCGCCAGAAAAAGGCCAGGGGAAAGGGTCCTGGTGGTGGGCGGTGGCAACGTGGCCATAGACGCAGCCAGAACCCTGGTGAGGTTAGGCTGCCGGGAAGTGACATTACTTTACAGGCGTTCCCGCTCCGAGATGCCGGCTAACGTGGAGGAGGTGCGCCAGGCAGAAGAAGAGGGGGTCCGCCTGGTCTTCCTGACCATTCCCGTGGAGGTGATGGGGGAGAAAGGTCGGGTGGTGGGGCTTAGATGCCTCAGGGCCCGCCTAAGCGAGCCTGATGCAAGAGGCCGCAGGAGGCCTGTGCCCATAGAAGGCAGTGACCACATCATGGCGGCCGATGCTGTTGTGACGGCCATAGGCCAAAGGGTAATAACAGAAGGGCTCGAACACCTGGATTTACGCTGGAGCAGTTGGGACACCATAGTGGCGGATACCATCACGGCAGGGGCAGGCCGGGAAGGCATCTTTGCGGGCGGAGACGTGGTACTGGGACCAGCCACAGTGGTTGAGGCCATAGGGGCCGGGAAAAGAGCGGCTGAGGGGATAGACAGGTTCTTGAAAGGCCTGCCCCAGCCAACCATGCCAGCGGTGCCTGTCAGAAGGGCCAGGCTGGAGCCCTGGGAGATGGCTGCTTCGCTCAAGATGGATCTCAAGAGGTGCGAAATGCCGCTTCTGGGGCCTGAACGGCGTCGCATAACCTTTCAACAGGTGGAGCTGGGTCTGGGGGAGGAACAGGCCAGAAGGGAAGCTCACAGGTGCCTTCGCTGCGACATATGCAAACGCTGCGGCCGATGCGTTGTGGTTTGCCGTGACCGAATGGAAATAGACGCCTTGGAACTGGGATATGTGGGCCAGCAGGGGGGATCGCCCACAGACTTTCGGATGACCTCGGAAAGATGTATCCTCTGTGGGGCCTGTGCGGCCAACTGCCCCACGGGTGCCATGCGGATGGAGGACAGGGGTGAAGAGAGGCTCCTCATCTTGGGAGGAACCATATTGCAGCGGGAGCGCCTTGAAAGATGCCAAGGCTGCGGGGATTATCTGGGACCTTCCAGGTACCTGGACTTTGTCAGGAAGCGCACCTCGGGGCTGGCCCAGGCCTTTGCAGGAAGGCTCCTATGTGAGAAATGTGCACGCAGGGCCACTGCAGAATCCAAGAGCGGGATGTCTGTCCCGCAGGGGTGAAGGAAGGTGGAGTCCATGGAGCAGCAAGGAGCTCTTCGTCAGGGAGATCGTGTTGAGATCTACCGGGCTTCAGGGGACCAGCGCTGGGAGTCATACATGGCCCGATACATAGGGATGAAAGGGGTTGTGACAGACCCAGATGTGGTGATAAACGATCCTGATGCCCTGGTGGAGGTGACATTGGAGGGCACAGGGGGCACCCATCGCTTCCCCCAGGATTGTTTGAGAAGGCTGGGGACCGGATCGTAGAGGCTCTCAGCACACCCGGAGCATAAGGATATTGGCATAAAAAAGAGCCCGGGCTAAATGCTCTTGTCCGGGCTCTTTCTGATCATGGCTTGAGCCACTGATTGTAACCTGGCCAATTCTCACAGTTTGGGCGAAGGGAATATGTAGCCTCCGAAAATTAGGTAAGCCAGTATCAGCGTCCAGATAATGTTGACCCCTTGACCTATGACAAATGCCAATGCAGGTCTACCTCCGCCCAGCTCGGCCAGATCCTTGAACCTGGTCTCGAGTCCTATACAGGTGAAGGCCAGAGCGAACCACCAGGTTCTTAGGCCACCCAGGGCCCCTTTTGTGGCAGAGACCACCTTGGGATCCAACAAGAAGGAAAATACTATTGAGGCCACCATGAATCCCAGCACGAACTTGGGGAACCTGTACCAGATCTCTATGACGCCTGGCTTCTCTCCTTCGGGAAGCCCTTCTGTTTTCTTGAAGGTCCAGATTATGGAGAGGATGAAGGCTGCGACCCCGATGAGCACGTTCTGGGACATCTTCACTATGACCCCTGTCTTCATGGCCGTTTCGCTAATGAGGGCTCCGGCGGCCACCACTGAGCCGCTGGTATCCAGGGTCCCTCCCAGCCACGCTCCGGCCACCACATCGGGCATGCCCACACCCTTGGCTATGAGAGGCTGGCCCACCAGCATGGGGATGGCGCATATGAGCACAAGGGAGGTGACATAGCTAAGTTTCTTGGGATCCCCTTTCACAGCACCCGATGTGGCTATGGCAGCTGAAACCCCGCATATGGAAACCCCACTTGAAAGGATGGCTGCAAACTCATCATCCACTCCCATCTTCTTGGCCACCCAAAAGGTAAAATACCATATGCATGCAACCACCAGCACAGCTTGCGCTATCCCGTAAGCTCCAGCCTGCACGATCTCTCGGAAAAGAATTCCGGAGCCCAAGATCACGAGACCTGTTTTTATGAAAAACTCTGTCTTTACAGCCACTTTGAGCCAGCCTGGGACTCCTAGCACATTGCTCACAAATAGCCCCAGGGCCAGACACCAAAGCACATACTCGAGTCCATACTCCAGAACGGTGTAGTTGCCTGCTATGAATTGAGCCACCCAGGCAATCACAAATACCACAACAAAACCGGGGATGAAGGCCCCAACCCTCTCTCCCATCAAAGCCATGGCTATTATGCTCAGGATCAGATAGGCTATACCGATCTGTATGGCCCGCCAGATGTTATCCCATGAAAAGACCTTGCCTGTCAGGTTGCCTGCTTGGCCTCCCAAGTTTTTTCCTACATCAGAGGCTTTTTTCTTGATTCCAGCATCCTTGGCATCTTTGGATGCTGCCTCCAGATCCTTACCGGCCTTACCGATGGCTGCTCTTTCTCCCTTGGAGATGGCCCCCAGAAGGGCCTGAGCCTTTTCCTGAACCCCATTCTCCCCCTTCTGTTCCGCATCTTTGGCCAGTTTTTCCACCACAGGAGTCATGGCCTTTACATGTCCCTGAAACTCCCCGTCGGTGGTCCACTTAAATGAAGGGGTTTTCACTGGAAGCCCTGCCAGTATAAGCACTATGATCAAGAAACCCAACCATACTGCCATCCATTCGTCCTTTTTCCAGAGACTGGACCAGTCAATGCCTTGCTTCTGAGCCATGCTCACCTCCTTGTGGTTGGAAAATATAGGGGTTGAAAAAACCGAGAAGGAGCCTTCCCATCTGCCCAGAGATTCTCCAAGCAGGAGCTCCCTGCTTGAAAATTCTCTATTTTCATCAAGGGACCCCTGGTTTGGGGAAAAGGGAAAAGACACATTCAAAACACAACCTGGGGGGTATAATATCAATGAACAAAGAGCTGTCAAGGGTTTGGAAGAAATATGGTGTTGATTCCGTGGAAAAGATGGGTGAACAGAACTATCTGGGACTGGATCCAGGTGGAAGTGACCACTCGTTGCAATGCCTCTTGCTCGTACTGCCCCCGCACCCTGGCAGGAAAGAACTGGCCCCAGCGTGATCTAAACATGCAGCTTTTTCGAAGGCTTCTTCCCCACTTGGCCAAGGCCCGTCATGTGCATCTTCAGGGCTGGGGTGAGCCCCTGTTACATCCAGAGCTTTTCCAGATGGCCAAGCTTTCCCGGGAGGCGGGGTGCCGGGTCGGCACCACTACAAACGGAGCCTTGATGGATCTGGAAATGGCCCGGCGCATGGTCAGGGCAGGATTTCACGTGGTGGCCTTCTCCATGGCCGGCACAGGCCCCGAAAATGACCGTATAAGAAAAGGGGCGCCCCTGGAGAGGGTCTTGCATGCCATGCGCCTTGTTGCAAGAGCGAGGGCAGAGGCTGGATCAGATGTGCCCGAGATCCATGTGGCTTATATGCTTCTTGCCTCTGCCTGGGAAGAATTTTTCAGACTGCCAGAGATTCTGGATGAAATACCAGTGAGCCAAGTGGTTGTGAGCACACTAGATTGCGTTTTGGAAAAGACCCTGGAAGGGGAGCTGATGCCCCACGGGGATAAAGCTCTTTTGTCATGCCTGGCCCAAGTAAGTAAGGAGCTTGCTCTTAAGGGGACACTCTTGCATCACCATCTGGGAGATGTGGCTGGGGGGGGCTTCCACCCTTGTACCGAAAACGTGCTTAGGGCCCTGGTGGTGGGCGCTCAAGGGGATGTGGGCCCCTGCGTTTACACCAACATGAGCTTGCCTGGAGTCTCGCAGTGGAGGAAAGGGGAAAAGAGGCCTTTGCACAGGCTCTCCTTTGGGAACCTGGCTCAGAAGTCTCTCATGGAAATATGGGAAGATCCAGCCTATATGAGATTCAGAGATTCATTTTTCAAAGGTTCTTGGGAGCCTTCCTGTGTGGATTGTCCCAAGAGGTGTGGCCTGTGATTTTTCTGTGCTGTTACAATGTTGCCTGTGCCCAAAGTGAGCAAACAGGAGGATTCCATGTCCTTGAGGGTGGTGGTGCTTGGGGGGGGGCCTGGTGGTTATGTGGCAGCCATCCGGGCCTCGCAATTGGGGGCCAGGGTAAGCCTGGTTGAAAAAGACCGCGTGGGTGGTACATGCCTTCACTGGGGATGTATACCCACAAAGGTTCTCAAGTTGACGGCCCAACTCATGGAAGCCCTGAAAAGGAGGGAAGAGCTGGGCATAGAGCTGGATGGAGACCCTAAGCTTCGGCTGGATAGACTCATGGCCAGGAAGCGCAAGGTGGTGGAGATCCAGGAAAGCGCCATAGTCAAGATGCTGGGCCGTCTGGGTGTGAATCTGGTGAGGGGACTAGGCCGGGTGACAAGCCCTGGGTTTCTGGAAGTTGAGTCAGCCTCAGGTGAGAGAAGAAAACTTGAGTGGGACAGGCTCATCCTGGCCACGGGCTCCAGGCCTCTGTCCTTGCCATCCTTGCCTTTTGACGGGAAAAGGATTCTTTCCAGCTCCCATGTGTTGGAGCTTCAAGAGCTGCCCTCGCGGATCTTGATCGTGGGCGGGGGTGTTGTGGGTTGCGAGCTGGCCTGCATCCTAAGAGGCCTGGGCTCTCAGGTGACAGTTGTGGAGGCCTTGGACAGAATACTTCCATTGCCTTCCTTGGATCCGGATACCTCAATTGTCCTGGAGCGGGAGATGAGGAAACGGGGTATCCAGGTTTGTCTGAGGCAGGTGGTGGAGCAGGTACAAGAGAGAAACGGGGAATTGGAGGTCTTGCTGGGGGCCTCTCCACTGGTGGAGCCCTTGGGCGGGAACCTCCAGGCTTCAAAACTGCTTGGTGTTGATAGGGTGGTGGTATGCGTGGGGAGGGAGGCTGCAAGCCGGGCCTTGGGCCTGGAGAAGATGGGGCTTGCACTGGAAGAAAAGGGTTGGATTCGGGTAGGGCAAGACCTCCAGACATCTGTGCCCCATGTTTTTGCCGTGGGGGATGCACTGGGGCCAAGGCGTCCCATGCTGGCCCATGTGGCCTCGGCCGAGGGGCTGGTGGCTGCGGGAAATGCCATGGGAGGCAAGGAGACATTTCAATATGAAGCCGTGCCATCAGCCATATTCACATGCCCTGAGGTGGCATTTGTGGGTTTGAGCCAGACGCAGGCCGAGGCTTCTGGTCTGGAAACGGACTCCCAAACTTACTTGATGCGTGCTGTGGGCAAGGCTCAGATCCTTGGGGAAATAGCGGGTCAGGCCAAGGTGGTCTGGGAGAAAGGGAGTAATCGGATAGTGGGAATGCAGCTCATGGGTCCCCATGTGACAGAATTGGTGGGGGAGTGCACCCTGGCCCTGAAAATGGGTGCCAGATTGCAAGACCTGGCTGGAACCATCCACCCCCATCCCACTGTTTCCGAGCTCTTGGGAGAACTCTCCCACAAGGCTATGGGCAGGCCTGTGCACGCAATTCTGGGGCCCTGAATCATTTCACGGAAGGAACCCTGGGCCTGCTCGACTCCCAGGAGTTCCTCCAGAACTTGGCCTGTTCTGGGTTCAAAACCAGGTCAGACTAGTTAGGCTTGCCCAGGTGCTTTGGAATTTTTGCCATCCCCGAGGATGGATGGAAGATCAGGGCTTGGTTTCCCCCTCTAGCTTTGGCCTGATAGAGAGCCTGATCCGCTCTTTGCAATAAAACCTCAGGGGAGCCTCCATGGTCCGGGGAAATGGCCACCCCTAGGCTGGAGCTCATGTACAGATCCTGCCCATGGATGCAGAAGGGCTTGCGGATGGCCTCCAACATTCTCTTGGCCACCTTATAAGCCTCCCTTGCCCGGGGAATCTCCGGCAGAACCACCACGAATTCGTCCCCCCCCAGACGTGCCACCGTGTCACCGCCCCTGACCAGGGTGCAGAGCCTTCTGCCCAACTCCACCAACAACTCATCGCCTGCCAGGTGGCCCAACCTGTCGTTGACTTCCTTGAAATTGTCCAGGTCCATCAAGATCAGGCCCACACGCATATTCTTCCTTGAAGCCTGGGCCAAGGCAACCTTGAGGCGGTCCTCCAGGAGTCTACGGTTGGGAAGGGCGGTGAGGGGGTCATGGGTGGCGCTTAGCCTTAGCTCCTCTTCCTGTTGCTTACGCTCTGTTATGTCGAAAGAGGCCCCGATATAGCCTGAGAACTCACCGTCTAGTCCGTGGAAGGGCCTGCCGATCTTCAAGACCCATCTCCAGACACCATCTCTTCTACGAGCTCGAAGCTCGGCGCAGAAGGGCTCCTGCTGTGAAAGGGCCTTGGCCAGCAGTGCTTTGAATCCTTCCAGATCTTCGGGGTGGATCACCTCCAACCAGCCCTCACCCTTGTCCTGCTGCAGGGTTCTACCTGTGAAGTCCAACCATGCCCTATTGAGGTAATCGCAATGGCCGTCCACCCCCAATCTCCAGATCATTGTCGGGAATTCTTCAAAGAGGGTGAGGTAGAAGTCCCGGGAACGCTGCAGAGCCTCTTGCATCCACTTTCTTTCTGTAATGTCCCGGACATAAACCAGGGAGACAGGCTCCCCTCTGTACCTGGTTCTTGTGGCCGAGACCTCCACATAGATGGGTGCCCCGTTTTCCCTGATGCCTTTGACTTCATACCTTGAGGGTACTGGCTCCCCTTTCTGTCTGCGAAGATTCATCTCCATGACCCTCTGGCGGTCCTCGGGGTGGATCACCATGGAGATGGGCTTGCCCACAACCTCTTCTGGCCTTTCGTACCCGAAGATGTCAAGAAACCTCTGGTTCACATAGATATGCTGCTCGCCCCTGACCATGGCCACTCCATCATTGGCATGTTCGATGGCCGTGCGATACCTTTCCTCAGAGGCTCGAAGGTCTTCCTCCAAGCAGCGTTGGCCAGTCATGTCAATGATGCAATAAAGAAAGGCCTGCTCTCCCTCCCAGGTTATGGGAACCCCCTCCATTCGGACCCAGTGAAGCTTTCCATCCCGTCCCAGGAGCCTGAGCAAGGAATGCTGCTGTAGAGAAGCTTGTTGAAAAGACTCCTCCAGGCCGCTCCACCCTGAGTCCTCTTGGACCTGGATGAAATCCTCCAGGCATATATCCTCCTGTTGTTGGACTCCCAATAGCTGCTGGGCCCTGGGATTCAGGAACAGGACCTTGGCGCCTCTTGCTATGCAAAGAGCCTCAGGAAGCTGCTCCACTATCAAACGGAACTTGTCCATTTTGGACGGCCTCGCATCTTCTAAATAAGAGAGATCAAGTGATGGATCATTTCAAAGCCAAGACTTCCTGCCAGGGGAGTTTGGATCCCGGCCGAATGCTAGGACAAAAAACACATGAATTCAAGCCCCGGCAAGGAGAAATTCCTGGGGCCCCATCTGTTTCCGTCTGGGTTTGGTGTTGAGCTTTGGCAAGAGAGGCGGCTATAATAATTTTATGTGCGATGGTCTGGTGATGCTTTATGAGCCGAGCCTTAGAAGCCCGGCTCTTGTGGCGGGCTTCGGGGGGTGGCCCAATGCTGGGGAGGTCTCCAGCTGGGTCATCACTTTCCTCATTCAGAATCTGGGCGGGGCCAGATTCGCAGAAATCCGTCCAGAGTCTTTCTTCGACCTCATACAACAAAGGCCCATAGTCACAATAGAGGGAGGTAAGGTACGTTCGGTACAGTTTCCCTGTGGCACTTTCTACGCTGCAGGCCCGGTGGCGGGTTCCTCCAGGGATTTGGTCCTATTTTTGGGCCAGGAGCCTCACCTGTTATGGCCTCGTTTCTCGGAGCTGTTCCTGGAAGTGGTACAAAGATTAGGCATCACAGAGGTACTCACCGTTGGGGGGCTTTATGACAACATCCCACATACCGTGGAGCCCAGGGTCAGCGGCATAACCAACGATGACCAGAGGCTGGAGCGTTTTTCCGAATTGCGCATAAGACCGGCTCACTACGAGGGCCCCATGAGCATACACACTCACCTGCTTGTGCAGGCTGCAAGCATGGGGCTTCCGGCAACCAGTATCTGGGGGCATGTGCCTTACTACATCCAATCCAACAATGCCAAGACTTCATTGGCCATTCTAGAACGCCTCCAGAGCCTTCTGGGGATCAGACTTGACCTCAGGGAGGTCCGCCGCGCTTCCCAGATACTGGACGAGGAGGTGGAACGTATAGTGCAGGACAAACCAGAACTGCGCCAGTATATCCAAAGCCTGGAAAAAGAGTATTTTGCAGATGAAAATCTACCTCCCTCCTCCCAAAGACCCATCCGAAGGGCTCCTGCAGCAGGAGACAAGGTGATTCACATTGATCCTTTTCTGCGCAAAGGCTAAAAGACTAAGGTCCAAGACAGGCCCCTTTTCCTTTCATTTGTTCAAGGCGCTGATCATATGGGCTGGGGTGCTTGCGACATGTTCTTGCTTTCCACCAGCAGCCCCGGGGGATGCCAAGAAACCTCTGGGTTCTGGGCTTCTTTTGCCCAGGGATGATGCCTGGCTGGGGGCGGACGGGGCCATTTCGGTCCCTTTGGCTGAAAACCTCAGGCTTTGGCTCTTCGGGGACACCTGGCTAAGACACCAAGATGGAACCCTAAAACTGGTTTCCAATTCTGTGGGCATACAAGAGGGCGAGTGCTCTGATGCTTTTGAACCCCACTGGGGGCAGGCAGCCACAGCAGCCTTTGGCAGCACAGAACCCAAGGGAAGTTGGCTTTGGCCAGCTGGGGGGGTTTTGCTTCAAGAAGGGATTTTTCTTGTCTTTCACCACATGGAGAGAAGGGGCCCGGGCCCCTGGGACTTCGCAGTCTTGGGCTCTCAGTTGGTAAGTATAGCGGATGCCAGGGCCCCACCTTGCTCATGGCATGTGCGCTCCAAGAGACTTCCGTGGACAGCAGAGGATTTCTTGCCGGCCTGTTCTCCTGTGATCCAAGGTGGGCACGTGCTGCTATTTGGCACCAGGTCTCTGGGGGCACAAAGAGGGCTTTTTCTGGCAAGACTAAAAAAGCGCTTCTTTGCTGAACTGGAGTTGGAGACAGGTTGGGAGTTTTGGGGAGGAGAAAAGGGTTGGAGTGTTTTTCTCAAGGAGGCTCAACCTCTTCTGGAGGGAGTGGGCACAGAGGTCACGGTGGCAAGTGATCCCCGGGGGCAGGGATGGATATGTGTTTACAGCCCAGGAGGCATCTCATCCCAAATCCTCTTGCACAGGGCTCCGGCTCCCCAGGGGCCCTGGGGCAAACCACAAAACCTTTTTACCTGCCCCGAGGCTGCTTACCAAAGCCTTTATTGCTACGGAGCCAAATTCCACCCCGGCTGTTCATCTCTGGGCTTATGGGTAACCTATAGCGTAAATTCCAAAGATGGGCTATTCCCGGGCCCGGATACTGCCAGGCCTCGTTGGCTTCTGTTGCCCCATCCTTGATCCATGTCACCTCATACAAACAGACTTGACCTGGCGAAGATCCGTAAATCCTTGAAAGACCTTGGCAATTCCATCCTGGAGAAGAGTGTTCATCCCCTCTTGCATGGCCATGCGCCGTATTTCCTCCACCGGCGCCCTTCTCTGGACAGCCTCCTTGATACTGTCTGTGGCCACCAGTAGCTCGTGGACGGCCATGCGACCCCTGTAACCCGTGTGATGGCATTTCTCACAGCCCTTGGCTTTGAACAAGCGCAGATGAGCTCCATAATGAACCCCTAGCTCCTGGAACCTGGAAGCCCCGTAAGCCTCCATCATCTCTTGGAAATCTTTTTCAGAAGGATGGTAGGGGATCTTGCAATCCTGACACATGGTCCTTACCAGCCTCTGGGCCAAAACACCCAACAGGGAATCGGCGAAGTTGAAAGGATCCATGCCCATCTCCAGCAGACGGGTGATGGTCTCCGGAGCACTGTTTGTGTGCAGCGTGCTCAAAACCAGATGGCCTGTGAGGGAGGCTTCTATGGCTATCTCGGCCGTTTCCCTGTCGCGCATCTCTCCCACCATGATCACATCCGGATCAGCCCTGAGGAAGGAGCGCATGGCTGCTGCGAAGGTGAGCCCGATCTTGGGGTGGACCTGTACCTGCCTGAGCCCTCTTTGAGTTATCTCCACAGGATCCTCAGCAGTCCAAATCTTTCTCTCTGGTGTATTGATGTGCCCCAGGGCTGAATAAAGAGTCGTGCTCTTGCCGCTTCCCGTGGGGCCCACCACCAGTACCATCCCATATGGCTTGGTTATCATCTCCAAGAATACCTTGTAATTCCTGGGACTCAAACCCAGCTCTTCCAGTGGGATGGGTTTACCAGCAGCCAGAATCCGCATGACAAGATCTTCATTTCCTCCAGCGGTTGGCAATGTGGCCACCCTGAGTTCGATTTCCCTGTCCTGAAGGTGAAACTTTATCTTTCCATCCTGGGGCCTGCGTCGCTCGGCTATGTCCAAGGAGGCCATTATCTTGTAGCGGGCTACCAGGGCCCTGGCATAATTGGCAGGGACCGTCAGATAGTTCATGCAAAGACCGTCTACTCGAAGTCTCACAACCGTGTCCTGTCTGCCGTAGGGCTCTATGTGTATGTCCGAGGCTCCCATTCCAAAGGCTTCCCTTATGATCTGGTTGGCCAGACGAACCACGCTGGAGTCTGCTTCGCTGACCTCTGCAGTAAGCCCGTTTTCTTCCAGCTCAAGCTGCGGTCCTTCTCCTTTGAGGCTGCTTAAGATCTCCTCCGTAGAAGAGCTGTGGGTTGTGCTGCTCGAGACCGGGGCTTGTTGAGAAACCAATCCCAGGTTGCTGAGATGGGCCTGGATGAATTTCAGAATATCCTGTTTCAAGGCCACTCGTATTTCACAGTTTCGCAACTGTTTGTGGGTGCGAATCTCGTCCAACTTGGCCAGATCCTTGGGATCGTCCACCAATACCAACGCCCTTTCCCCTACCTTGCACACAGGGACCCACATCCGATGCATCAGATAATCAGGCCTTATACCTTGTATCAATGCGGAATCTAGGGGTACGTTTTCCTCGAAAAGCAAGTACCCGCAACCGTAGAAAGCCCCCAGACTCCGGAGCAGATCTTCCCTGGTTATCTCGTGTTCGGTCATCAATATGAGTTCTGGGTCCAGTTTTTGGGCCTTGGCTTTTCCTATGGCCTGATCCAGCTCCTCCTCTTTCAAGAGCCCGCGTTCTAGAAGCTGGTCGTATCTGGTTGAGATACGTGGCAGCATGCGCTGCTGGTTGGTGAAGGCTATGCCCAGAGCCTCTGCCACTGTTTCCAGGTTCTTCTGATCCTGCTCCGTGAAGGCCTCTTGGGATCTTTTGTTCATGAGCTGAACCACGCCGGCAAATGCCCTCTTGCCCCCCTTCTTGAACACAATGGGTACGGCCAGCACTTGCTTGGTTCTGAAGCCTGTCTTTTGATCCCAACTCTTGTCAAAGTGAAGCACCGGCACCTTTTTGGAGAGCTCTGCCTCGTCATATGCATCTGAGATGTTAACGGGTTTCTTGCTCATGGCCACAAAACCAGCCAGGCTCTGGCCATCTATGGGAAGCCTTATCTCTTTAACTTCTGTGCCTTGCTTGTACTTGGAGAATATTTGGTTAGCCCTGGCATCCACGCCGTAGATGGTTATCCTGTCGGCTTCGAAGAACTCCAGGATCTTGTCCTTTACCTCCAGAAAGATTTCATTTAGGTCGCGGGCACTGTGGATTAGGGTGGTGATTTCTTGAAGGCGCTCCTGCAAAAAAAGCTTTCTTCTCAGTTCCTCGAGTCCCATTGGGCTTTCTGCTTCTTGGGAATCCATGGCCAGCTGCCTCCGGCTCGGTTGTAAAGTGGGGAAGCCTAAAAGCCGCTCGGATTCTATCAACCAGAAAGTTTCTTCATCATGGCCTCAAAACCTTGCTGAACCTCCTTGATAAGGGGTGAGGGATCAGGACCGTACTTGGGAGAGAAGTGAAAGGGTATTACTTTGCCCACTCCTGCCAAGGCAGCCACTTCGCCTGCCTTGCGGGCTGTCATATGTGCCCTTTGTCTTGCTCTGGTCAGCTCCCTGTCCAGGAAAGGGGCTTCCACAAACAACAAATCCGCCCCCTGGATCAGTTTTGCTATTTTTCCCAGGTTTTCCTGGGTGGGAGCCGCGTCCACCACGTAGCCTATTTTTTGCCCCTTGGAGCAGCGGACAAGGTTTTGTTGGAGCCAGGACAGAGGTAATGGGCCTTTTTCCCTGGGGCTCACCTCCAACAATGTGTCAGGGCAAACCCCTTCCATGATTTTCTCTCTGAGGGTCCTCAACCAGGCTCCTGGTTTAAGGCCATTTTGTTCCAACCTTCCCCTGAGCACTTCCACGTGAAGAGGCTCTTCCAGGCTGAAGGCCATGGAGGGCACCTTATGATCCAGGAGAACAGCCCTCACTCTCAAACCTGGTTCCTCCCACAGAATACCCTGGAAAAGCTCTACCTCCCTCAGGCCTTTGTCACGAAACTTCTCCCCACAGTCCAGAGAAGCCTTTTCCAGAAGATTGCCTCTTAGCTGTGTGATTTCCAGCACAAGACGTTCTTTGTAATCTTGGACCAGGTTCCATGTATAAGAACCAAGCCTTTGAGCCGTCTGTTCCAATATGGGTGAAGGACCGAAGATCCTGAGTTTCCTGTTCCTGCCCAGGGTGAGACGTACCAATCTGTCAAGCCCCATGAAATGATCCATGTGGGTGTGGGAAACGAAAACATGGGAGACCTTGAGCAGCTCTCTTGTTTGAAGAGGAGCAAGCTCTGGCAGATCGAACAGGACCGCCCTCCTCTTGTGAATCCAGGCAACATAGAGCCCTGGATCCCCGAAAGGGCCATGTACAAGCCTGGGATGGAAAAGCGGTCTCAAGCTCAGACCCCTAAGATGCAAATTCCGGATCAGGACACCGGGAGCACCTCCACCCTGACCTCCTGAATTCCAGAAATTCCCGAAAGGGCGCCATGTATTTCCTTTCGGACCCTCTCCTCATTGCCGCGAGGAGAACGTGTGTCCACCCGCACCTTTCCTTTTTCAGCATGCACCAGAAACTCCAGTCCCATCTCCCCCAAAGCTATTCTCACCTCGGCTTCCAGAAGGAGGTCCTGTATCCTCTGCAATGCCTCTGGTGTAGTCCTGAATTCTGGCAAGGAGACAGCCTGGCAAATGAGGTCTACGGCCCCTTCCACAGAGAGTTGCCTTATGTTGAAGATGAGATCGTACAGAGCCGGATCCGCAGGATCCATGTTGTACAGAGCCAGACTCCAGCGAGTTCTCTGTTCGTCCAACTTCTCTATGGTTCTGGCTGCCTCTCCCCAGTTGAGGCCGTCTCTATCCATGACTATGCGTATTCTTTCCTCCAGGTCTGCTAATATCCTCACCTTTATGACATTTGGCACTGTACGGAGGAAAAAATGCCCGGCAAAGCCGTGGTACACAACGTTGTCCGACTGAACCTTTCTCAGGAGTGCTGCTTGAATATAGGCCACAAAACGCCTCTTCTTGTGTGTCAGTGGATCGAAGGCTGAAGGGGCCACCTCTATGGCCTCTATGAGCTGCACCTCGGGCACATTGAACTGCTGGGAGGCTTCCAACAGAACCTCCCGTGCTATGCATTCGTAGCCAAGCCTCTGGGCCACCCTCTCGGCTACTTCCTTGCCATGGCTATAAGAACCCCTGGAGATGGTAACTATGGGCATGGGGGACCTCCTGTAGGCTTATTCCACGTTTTTCAAAAAACTGATGACACGGGCCGACCAAATGACATGTCCAGCGTGTTTTCCTGATCCCAAGGGCATCCCATTGTTTCCCAGGTCTCTGGTAAGGGAGCTCAGGCCTCATAGATGAAGCATCCACCAGCATAAGGCCAAGCCACCGGTGGATGATCCTGGTTGTCTCAATTGTCCTTCTTCATCAGATGTGTCACCGCGGCCTCCAGGCCATCCAGAGTGAGCTCGAACATAGGAAAGATCTCCCTGATGTATCTGATGGTGGCAGTGTAGTTCCACTCCCTGGCGTCTACGGGGTTTAGCCAAGCCTTGTGCCTGAAGGTCTCTGCTATAAACTTAAGCCTTTCTATGCTCGGCCGTCCTGAGCGTTCTTCCACGTGGATGGATCCGTCGGTGGCCATGAGTTCGTATGGGGCCATGCTGGCATCCCCTACTACGATGAATCGGGTCTGAGGATCCAGCCGCACCAGTTGATCCACTGGGAAAGGCTTGTACCTCCTGGGAGGATCCTCCCAGAGGTAATCGTAAATGGTGTTGTGAAAAAAGAAAGTCTTGAGGTCCTTGAATTGAGCTCTGGCATAGTTGAAAAGGGTTTGGACCAAATCTATGTAAGGCTCCATGGACCAGCCACCGTTATCTATGGCCAGTATGACCTTCAACCGGTCCCTGAGACTCCGGTCGAAAACTATTTCTATCTCCCCGGCGTTTTTCATGGTTTGATATATGGTGCCTTCCACGTTTACCTGGTCTTTGGGGCCCGAAGGTACCATGTGTCTTAAGCGTTTCAAAGCCTCTCCCATCTGGGAGGGGGTCAAAGGCCCCTCTAGGGAGTAGTCTTTGTATCGGCGGTCCATGGCCACCTTGACTGCCGATCGGTTGCGGGACACACCTCCCACCCTCATTCCCCCCGGATGATACCCTGAATGGCCCACCGGAGAGGTTCCCCCTGTGCCTATCCATTTGCTGCCGCCGTGGTGAGCCTCTGTTTGCTCTTTGAGGCGATCCAGGAAGTACTGAATAAGCTCTTCAGGGCTTAGCTTGGAGAGTTCCTCTGGGTTCAATCCCATGGCCTGAGCCAGAGCTTGGGGATCCCTTAGCCACTCTTCCAGGAGGGCGCGGGCCACCTCTCCCAGCTCTATTTCTGTGGGCTCTTTGAGTTCGATCCCCCTGAACACATGGGCGAAGATCTGGTCGTAAAGATCGAAGTAGCGCTCGCTTTTGATCAGAATGGCTCTTGCTGCCGTGTAAAAATCCTCCAAGGAATTGATGAGGCCCAGACTCATGGCCTTGTGCAAACGCAGGAAAGACGTGGGAGAAACAGGGATCCCCACCTTCCTTAGGGAAAAGAAGAAGTCAACAAACATGGGACCTCCGGAAACTCATTCCATAAGGCTCACCCAGCACCTCACCTCCCTATATCCTGAAGCGGCCCACAGCAGCCTGTGCCACAGAATAATCCGGGCTCTTCTTGAACAACACTCCTAGGTAAGGTACCTGACCCTTCTGCAAGTCACGCAGACGGAAGTCCGGATCCGACCGGAGGGCTCTGATCCAGTTGATGAGCTCACGAGTGGCGGGCTTTTTTTCTATGTTTCGGATCTCCCTGAGCCTGTAGAAGGTGGCAACTGCACTTTCCAACAAATCCTTCTCGATGTCCGGGAAATGTACCCTGACGATTCTTCTCATCATCTCCTGGTCGGGAAAGGCTATGTGATGAAAATTGCATCGGCCCAGAAAGGGATCCGAAAGGTCCTTCTTGGCGTTGGAAGTTATCACCACCACTGGCCTGTGCTTGGCCTTGATGGTCTTGTCTATCTCGATTATGTCAAAGGACATCTGGTCCAACACATCCAGCATATCGTCCTGGAAGTCGGTGTCGGCCTTGTCTATTTCGTCTATGAGCAGGACCACCCTTTCATCCGATACAAAGGCCTGCCCGATCTTGCCCATGCGGATATATTCCTCTATGTTGCTGACATCCCTTTTTGAGTCCCCAAATCTGCTGTCATTAAGACGGGTAAGGGTGTCATATTGATACAAGGCATCCACGAGCTTCATGCTGGACTTCACGTTGAGCACGATGAGAGGCATGTGAAGTGACTCGGCTATGGCGTGGGCCAGCATGGTTTTGCCAGTGCCGGGCTCTCCCTTTAACAGCAGGGGCATCTCCAAGGCCATGGAGATGTTGACGATCTTGGCCAACTCCTCATCCAGCACGTACTTGGAGCCGCCGGTGAAGACCATGCGCTGCTTTTCCACTGCCATGTAACTTCCTCCTCGATGGGAATCCGCGTTGCAGAATGGAAGCTTCTTCCAGGCTCCCAATCCTTCGCCTTCGGCTTGAAAGTCATTGTTTACTATAAAAGATCGTGGTTTGGGTTGCAATGGAGCTCCTTGCGCCAGCCAAGCCAAGGGTTCAGGCTCCCAGGCTTGCCTTCTGAAAGAAAGAGGATCTATCCCAAGACAAAGCAGAATAAGAGCTTAAGTCGAATTGACTTATCAGCAATACCGATGTAATTTGAAAAAAAGTGGGCCGGAAGGAGCATTGATGGAAAAAAAGCTCTTGGATTGCAGGGGGTTTTCCTGTCCTCAGCCGGTTATAATGACCCGTCAGGCTCTGGAGGAGATGGCAGAGAGGTACCTGGAAGTGCTCTTGGACAACGAGGCCTCCTTGACAAATGTGATGCGTTTTGCCCAAAGCCAGGGCCACAAGGTAATGAGGGACAGCTCTGAGATGGGCCAATACAGGGTCTTGATAGAGAAAGCCGAGGGCCTAACAAAGACTGTCTCTGAGCCCTGTTCCACAGCATGCCAAATCATGGAGGCCCCCAGATCCCTGGTAATATATGTCTCATCAGAGAGCTTGGGGAGGGGTGATGAGGAGCTGGGGCGGGTTCTGATGAGAGCGTATCTGGATACCCTTGCTCAGTTCGCCAAAGAGATCTCCCATGTTATCTTCATCAACTCCGGGGTCAAACTGGCGGTTGAAGGCTCTCCAGTCCTGGAGCAGATTCAAGCCCTGGAACGAATGGGAGCCCAGGTGCTTTGCTGCGGCACCTGTTTGAATCATTTTCAGTTGGCCGACAAGCTACAAGTGGGCTCCATATCCAACATGCTTGCCATTTTGGAAGTGCTTTCCAGGGCTGCTAGGGTGATGAGCCTGTGATGATTTTTTGAACACCATTGAATGGTGCAAGGTTTCTAAATGATATTTTAAGATGACTAGATTCTGGCTTGCACCCAATTTGATCTTGTCATTTTTTTCAGTGCTTCGGGTGGACTTGTGAAAAGAGGAGCAGGTGATGGAAAAACAACAGGAATCAAAGATAAGGCTCTCTGAGGGCGTTAGGGCTGCTGGGTGAGCCAGTAAGCTCCCTCCAGGGGACCTGGAGGAGATTCTCAGGGATTTGCCTGTTCAGAGCAGTGCCGATCTCTTGGTGGGGTGGGAGAAGGCGGATGATGCAGGTGTGGTCCGCATCAGGGAGGATCTGGCCCTTATCCAGACAGTAGATTTCTTTACCCCCATTGTCAATGACCCCAGGGATTTCGGTAGAATATCAGCCGCCAATGCCTTGAGTGATGTTTATGCCATGGGTGGCAGGCCCATCACGGCCATGAACCTGGTGTGTTTCCCCAGAGATCGGCTTCCCAAAGAGGTGCTCAAAGAGATCCTGTTGGGCGGGATGGAGGTGATCCATGAGGCTGGCGCCTTGCTGGTGGGTGGCCACAGCGTGGACGACCCGGAATTGAAGTACGGCCTTAGCGTAACCGGTGTGGTGGACCCCCGCCAAGTGGTCACCAACGGGGGGGCCAAACCCGGAGATCAACTGGTTCTCACCAAGCCCCTGGGCACAGGGATCCTGGCAACGGCCATCAAGGCCAGGATGGTCTCCGAGGCAGCTGAGAAGGAAGCCATATTCTGGATGGGTACCTTGAACAGACAGGCCTCAGAGGCAATGCAGGAGGTGGGTGTCAATGCCTGCACGGACATAACCGGCTTTGGGCTTTTGGGACATGCATTGGAGATGGCCAGGGCTTCCCAAGTGGAGTTGATAATCACAGTTTCCCAGGTGCCCATCCTGGAGTCTGCCTTGATGCTGGCTAAACAGGGATTGGTTCCAGGAGGCACCTTTGCCAACCGCTCCTATTGCGAGAAGGCCTTGTCCAAAGAAGGGGAAATATCTCCTTTTGTTCTGGACTGTTTGGCCGATGCCCAGACCTCTGGAGGGTTGCTTATTGCGGTTCCTGAGGCCTCACGGGAGGATCTGGAAAAGGCCATGAAAACAAGGGGGGTTTTTCATGCCTGGATAGGCCAGGTGGGAAGTCCCTCTGAAGGCTCCATCAGGCTTATTGGGTAAAGGACTTGAGGCATTCAAAAAAAGAGATGTTGGCCTAACCAAATGTAGGATGACCTCAACATATTCTGGGATGGACCGGTTTCTCAGATCTATCCTCTTCGTTCTTAGGTGCTCAGGGAGTTCAGAGCTGAAAACGGCTGAGTGTGAACGGCTTGGGGGCGTAGCTCCCAAGCCCATGGTTCCGGGCTAATGATGAGGGTCAATGGTCGGCAATGCTGGCCAGCTCGAAAAGCAATGCTGCCGAAGCCCTGGTGCCTGCGTGGAAGCTCCCCAGAGAAAACCTCTCATTGGGGGAATGGGCCCCGTCCTCGGGGCTTCCCCAGCCCAGAAGCAATATGGCCTCTATGCCTAGGAGCTCTTTCAACATGTTCACCACGGGGATGGAACCCCCCTCTCTTATGAAGACAGGGGCTTTCCCAAAGCCTGCCTCCACGGCCCTGGCCGCTGCCTTGACCTGAGGGAGGTTTCTGTCTACCAAGACCGGCTGGGCCCCCTTGAAATCTGTGATTTCTACCTTGACTCCAGGAGGAGAGATCTCCATCACAAAATTCCTTAGCAACTGGTTTATGGCGACTGGATCCTGCTGCGGCACCAGACGCATGCTCACCTTGGCCCCAGCCCTGGAGGGGATCACGGTCTTGGATCCATGTCCGGAGAACCCCCCCCAGATTCCGTTTATGTCCAAGGTGGGTCTTGCCCACCTTCTTTCCAGAGGGCTGTAGCCTGACTCCCTTGTAAGGAATTCCACCCCAAGATATTCTCTTAGGCTTTGCTCATCAAAAGGTAGCCTGAGGATCTCTTCCCTTTCCCAAGACTCCAGCGGTTTAACATCTTGATAGAAGCCTGGTATGGCCACTGTGCCGTCAGGGCTCCTCAGGGAGCAAAGGATCTGGCACAGGGCCTGAATCGGATTGGTGACAAGACCTCCAAAGGAGCCTGAATGTAAGTCCAGGCGAGGCCCTATCACGTCTATCTGCGCCTGAGCCAATCCTCTCAGGCCGTAGGTTATGGCAGGAATCCCCGGTGCCAGTTGTGAACCATCGGAGATCACCACCGCCTGAGCTTCTAGCTCTCTGGCCCTTTGGCTCAGCACCTGAGGGAGGCTGGGGCTGCCTATCTCCTCTTCACCCTCCAAGAGCACCTTAACGTTAAGGGGAAGCTCTCCTTGAGTTCTCAAGACCGCCTCCATGGCATGAAGGTGAGTCAGGAGTTGGCCCTTGTCGTCGCTGGCTCCCCTGGCGTAAACATAGTCTCCAGAGATCCTGGGGTCAAAAGGGGGACTTACCCATTCATCATAGGGATCTGCAGGCTGAACATCGTAATGACCGTAGATCAAGAGGGTGGGTCTTTGAGCATGGAACACTCTTTGGGCCAGGACCACAGGGTGTCTTTCAGTCTCCAAGAACTCCACCTCAAAGCCCATGGCATCCAGCCTTTGAGCCAGCCACCTGGCTGCTTTTTGGACATCCCGAGCATGTTCAGGAGAGGTGCTAACACTGGGTATGCTCAAGAGATTCAGCAAATCTTCCAACCGCTTGGATCTATTGACTTCTAGCTCCTTCAAAACAGCCTCAGTTAACATCTTCTCTCCTCAGAGAAAACTTTGTACAAGACCTCATGCCAAAATGATACTGCATCTTGGCTTCTTGCCGAAAGATCCAGGACTCCCTCCACACCCGGTGCCGTATAGGCAATGACAGGCCCATGGTCCAGCAAATTCAAGAAAAGACCGGATGTGTCATTATGACACAAATTCTGACAAGAACAGCTCCCCTTCAAGTGTCATGTCCATGGAAGCAAAAACACAATGGCTTTGCTTGGCCGGATGCCTTTTTAGGATCTGGGAGCACAACAGGAAGAACTTCTCAGGGGCCTCCCACCATGATCCCATGGTGCAGTTTTGTTAGAAGGGATCATCCTGATCAGAGTTCCACCACGCAGTCATCCCCTATCATAAGACAAAGAGACTCTGTAAGGGCCTGATCCCTCCTTCGGATCACCGAGTTTCTTCCCACCACCGAGTCCTCAAGCCTTTGTATTTTCTCTATTCGGCAATTTTCCAAGAGAACCACGTGCTCCACCGCCGAGTGGGCTATGTGACAACCGTCTCCTATGCTGGAGAAGGGCCCCACAAAGGAACGCTCCACCACCACTTCTTCCCCCAGAACCACCGGACCTCTTATCACGCTGTCTCTTATCACGGCCGAGGCAGGCACCACCACCCTGCCTGTCACATCTGAACTGCCTTGCACAACACCCTTCACATCCCTGCGAACCCATTCGTCCAAAACAACCCGGTTGGCTTTGAGTAGGTCATCCTTTTTCCCTGTGTCCAGCCACCACTCCTGAATCACTTCGCTCAAGACAGGGCTCCCCCAATCTATGAGCTTCTGGATGGCATCTGTTATTTCCAGTTCTCCCCGCCAAGAGGGGGTTATCTGCTCTATGGCCTGAAAGATCCTAGGCGAAAAAATGTAGATTCCCACCAGGGCAAGGTTGGATCGTGGCTCTTTGGGCTTCTCCACCAGACGAACCACTTGGCCCTCCCCGTCTACTTCGGCGATGCCGAAGGCCGAAGGATTATCCACAGGCTTGAGCAGGATCTGAGCCTCAGGGCTCTCCTTGCGGAAACGTTCCACAAACCTTTGAATTCCTCGGCCAATGAGGTTGTCCCCCAAATACATCACGAAGGAGGAATCCCCCAAGAAATCCCTTGCAGTTTGCACAGCATGGGCAAGCCCTCCGGGCCTTTCCTGCAGGATGTAGGTGATTTGAGCCTCCCAACGACTCCCATCCCCCACAACCCTTTGGACCTCCCGGCCAGTTTCAGGGGATATGATGATCCCAATGTCTCTTATGCCAGCGGATATTATGTTTTCCAGCACATAAAAGAGAATGGGCTTGTTGGCCACAGGGACCAACTGCTTGGCTCCAGTGTGGGTAAGAGGCCTGAGCCTGGTGCCTGCTCCCCCGCTCAAAACCAGTGCCTTCATGCCGCTCCCCCGTAATGAGTCTTGATCCACCGCAGATATTCTCCACTGCTTACCTGTGATACCCAGTCGGGATTCTCCAGATACCATCGCACCGTCTCTTGGAGCCCTTCATCCAGGGTACGTTTGGGCTTCCACCCGAGTTCCCTTTTAATCTTGCTTGCATCTATTGCATAGCGACGATCATGGCCCGGACGATCTTCCACAAAGGTGATCAGCTCCTGGCGACTCCTGCCTTCCTGGGATGGAACCAAGCTGTCCAATATCTGGCAGATCCGTTTTACCAAAGCAAGGTTCTCAACCTCTCCCTGGGCCCCCACGTTGTATGTTTCACCTGGCCGGCCTCCATGGAGTATCATCCAGATTGCCTCACAATGATCCTCCACGTGGATCCAATCGCGCACGTTGCGGCCGTCTCCATATATGGGAAGAGGTTCCCACCGAAGACCCCGAAGGATCATAAGAGGGATGAGCTTTTCCGGGAATTGATAAGGTCCGTAGTTGTTGGAGCAGTTGGATATGGTAACCTCTAAACCATATGTCCTGTGGTACGCCCTAACAAGATGATCCGAGGCTGCCTTGGAGGCGGAATAAGGGCTGTTGGGGCGATAAGGACTCTCTTCGGTGAAGGCCCCTGTGGGCCCGAGACTTCCATATACCTCATCTGTGCTTACATGATGAAACCTGGAAACTCCGTGGGCCCTGGCCATTTCCAGGAGCTGGAAAGTGCCCATGACATTGGTTTCCAAAAAGGCCCTGGGGCTTCTTATGGAGCGGTCCACGTGGGATTCGGCTGCCAGGTGGCAAATGACATCTACGCCATGGGACTCAAAAATCTCAGTTAGGGACCTGTGGTCACAGATGTCCACCCGATAAAAAAGATATCTGTCTTTGAAACGCTCTGCTATGTCCTCAAGGTTTCTCGGATTGGCTGCATAGGTGAGCTTGTCCAAGTTTATGAGCCTTCCTGTGAACCCGGACTTCTCCAGCAGGAAGCGGATCAAATTTGTGCCTATGAACCCACATCCCCCTGTAATTAGAATGGTTTCCAAAGGACTCTCCTTTGACTCAGGCCTTTGCCTTTAGCTCTTGCAAAAGAGCCTGGCCATGACACTTCACGAATTGTTCCAAACCCTCCTCCCAGGTGTTCATGCGGTCCAGGCCTAGATCCATGAGGCGGCGTTTTTCCAGTATGGAATTGGCAGGCCTCTTGGCTGGTCTAGGGAACTCGGCGCTGGTGCAAGGCCGGATCTCCACACTCATTCCCGCCAGTTGAATCAATCGGCAAGCAAAATCGAACCAGCTGCAGTATCCGTGTGCTGTTACATGAACGGTTCCTGTGACCCCTGCCTTGATCAGAGTGCTCATCTGAGAGCCCAGAGTCCTGCTCCAGGTGGGTGATCCAAATTGATCCTGGACCACCTTCAGGGGGCCTCCCTTCAAGGCCTGGGCCAGGATCGCCCTGGGAAAAGACCTGCCATTGATTCCGTAGAGCCACCCTGTTCTCAAGATGAGATGATCGGGGTTGGCCTGCCGTACCAATTGCTCCCCCTCCCACTTGGTTCTTCCATAAACATTCTGCGGAGAGGCGGGATCCTCCTCAAAGTAACCCGAGGGCACAGCCTTTTTTCCGTCAAAAATGTAGTCTGTGGAAATGTGAACAAGATAGGCTCCCAAATCCCTGGTGACCTCTGCCAGCAGGCCTGGCCCAAGGGCATTGACCAGATGAGCCCACTGTGGCCTGGACTCGCATCCGTCTACATCTGTGTACGCAGCGCAGTTGACCACAATGCCGGGATGTAGCTCCCGAAGTAGGGTCCTGACTTCTCGGTGTTGGGTGAGATCCAGCCTTCCATGATCCAAGGGGATCAACTCCCCCAGTTCTGCAAGGGATGCCTGAGCATCTCTTGCCAGAAGACCTTGAGCGCCCAAAAGCACTATTCTGAGCTTTGAAGTGCTCACCAGTAGTGCTCCCGATGGGCCCTGTAGAACTCCACCGTGAGGCCAAGGCCCTGTTCAAGGGGGATCTTGGGGGACCAGCCGGTGTCTCCGCGAAGTTTTGAGTCATCTGTGCGCACGTCGCCCACCTCTATGATTTCTCTTTCCTTGGGCCAAGGCACGTGCCGGTATGATCCTGAGCCAGCTGCCTGGATGATGGCCTGCACCAGCTCCAGGAAGGAGACCCTTTCCATGGCTCCAATACAATAGACTTCCCCTATGCATCCGTCGTGCCTGGCCAATCTCAGCATGGCTTCCACAGTGTCATCCACGTAAAGCAGCTCTCTTATCTGGTGGCCGTCTCCATAGACGGTTATTTCCTTGCCTTCCATGGCCAGGCGCAGAAGATAGTTTTGAACTCCATACTGGGCGTGGCGCATCTGGTGGCGTGGTCCATAGGTGTTGCCCAGACGAAGACTGGTGACCTGCAGCCCACATATGCTGGAATACTGGAAGTGATACCACTCCACGGCTTGTTTGGACACCGCGTAAACGTCCCTTGGATTGGGAGGGGTATCCTCGTTTATGGGGAACATGGTGACCCGCCCGAATTGAGCCCTGGAGCCCACATATAGCACCCTGGCCTCGGGATTATTGGCTCTCAAACTCTCCAAAAACTGTATCTGAGACACAACATTGCTCTCCACGTCATAGAGGGGATTCGTCATGGAGGCCACATGGCTTGGCTGCATGGCTATGTTGAAGATGACCTCCTGTCCTTTGACGCAAGGATCCACCTTCGTGCGATCCGCCAGGTGAGCTACCACCACCTCCACCTGATCCTGGACCGGCGAGATGTTAAACCAGTTGCCCCCAAGCCCTTCCAGGAGCCCGTCCAATATGGTCACCTTGCTGCCCAACTCGACCAGCCTGATAGCCAGGTTGCTGCCCAAAAAACCCATACCTCCAGTTATGAGCACCCGTTTGCTTGCATAAAAACTTTTGAGAGACTCCCCCATGTCATATCAGCTCCGATTCCAAAATAATGCGCGTACACCTCCACAATAACACCCAGCAGCAAGGATCATTACCTGTTGCACCGTGAAACTTATCCCAAAAAGAGCCTGTTTTCAATATGTGGCCTTGACACCTCAGCCCTTAAGTCCTAACGTACGATCCTTGGCTTGAGTTTCTACATAGGGACCGGGGAGGAAAGGGCATGAGAAACCCAAAAGCATCAAGGTCTTACTGGTGGCTTGCGTTTTGCCTCCTGGCCCTGCCCCATTGGGCTCATGCGGCCATGAGCCTGGATCAGGCCATTGAAGTGGCATTGGAGAACAACTTTGCGGTCTTGACCGCCCGGGAGGCCGTGGAGGGGGCCGAGCATCAAAGAAAAAGCGCCATGGCCGATTTTCTACCCAAATTGAAGGCCGAGGGCAACTACACCCATTGGAATGAGACTCCCACCGTCACCCAGGGGCCCACGCCCAAGATCCCGGTTTTCATGAATCCCGGCAACCCATGGGGGCCTCCCCCCAATCCCGCTCAACCCATAGGGTTTATTCCGGCAACACCTGCTGTCAGCAGGCCTTTGGGTGAGCAGGATTCTTGGAACGCAAGAGGCTCCTTGGTCCAGCCTGTCTTCACAGGCGGGGCTCTCTTGAACAGATACCGCTTGGCTCAAATCGGGGTTGAGTCTGCCCAAACTGCCCTGGGTCGCATCAGACAGGACATTTCCCTTGCAGTGGTGCAGGCCTACTTCGGAGTGCTCACGGCAATAGAACTAAAGAAAGTAGCAGATCAGGCTGTGCTCCTTCTGGAAAATCAAAGACAGGTTTCCCAGGAATACTACGATGTGGGCATGATCCCCAAGAACGACCTGCTAAGGACCGAGGTGCAACTGGCGCAGAGAATCCGAGAACAAACAGTGGCCGGCAACAACATAGAACTGGCCAAGAGCCAATTCAACTTGGTCCTCCAAAGGCCCTTGCAGACTCCGGTGGATCTGGTGGACATGCTCTCCTATGAGCCAGTAGCTCTGGATCTGGAAGAATGCATTAGGGTGGGTCAGGAGAATCGCCTGGAACTCAAGGAGGCGGCTTTGCGGGTGAAGGCCAGCCAGCGCCAAGTGGATTTGGCCAGGAGTGCCTACTTCCCCCAGGTGCAGGTCTCCCTCAATGCATTCAAGAGCGAGGGGGGCTCCACCTCGGCATTGGAAGAGGGCTGGAGTTTTGTGGCAGGGGCCACCTGGAACATATTCGAGTGGGGAAAAACCAGAGAGGATGTTTCAGCTGCCCGCTCCCAGCTCAAGAGAGATGAATTGGGCCGGTTGCAGCTCAAGGATCAAATAGCCTTGGAGGTGAAGGAAGCATTTCTGGCGCTCAAGGTGGCTGAAAAGAATATCTTCGTGGCAAAGAAGGCTGTGGAACAAGGAGAAGAAAACTTCAGAATGGCACAGGAAAGGTACAAGGAGCAGGTGGGGACCATAACCGACGTGTTGGATTCCCAGACACTTCTGACCCAGGCCCAGACGGATTATTACAATGCATTGAGCAATTACAATGTGGCCAAGGCTGCCCTAAATCGTGCCATGGGTTTGGCAGTGTACCAGGCAGCCTCCAAGCCGTGAACATGAGCTCAGGCCCAGACCCTGGTGGGATAGAGCTTATTTCTGAGGCTTAGCCGCAAGAGCCCCTGTATACCTGAGACATCCCCGCCCAGGTGGTATCATGGTCATTGTGGGAATATGAGGGTCTTTGGGCAGCTCAAGGCTTTCTCAATATGATAGGGTCTTGGAAATGCTGGATTTGTACATGAAAGATTCAGGGTTGGGGAATCCTCCCAGCCCCATTTGAGAGGGTAAAAGTGTCAAGACCGAATTTCAGAAGGGTTCTGGAGAGGTTGGAGCATTATGTGCCTGGAAAACCCGTGGAGGAAGTCAAGGCCAGATATGGACTTTCCAGGGTGATCAAGATGGCCTCCAACGAAAACCCCTGGGGCCCCTCACCCAAGGCCTTGGAGGCAGCCAGGCAGGAACTAGAGCAAGTGGCCATGTATCCAGAAGGCTCTTGTGCGGAATTAAGAAGGGCTTTGGCTGAGCGCCTTGGAGTAAGCCAAGAGATGATCACGGTTTCCAATGGCGGTGACAATGTCTTGATGATGATAGCTCAGGCCTTCTTGGAGCCTGGGGACCGTGTGGTAATGGCAGACCCCACATTTCCAGTGTATCGCACGGCCTGCCTTTTGATGGGAGGAGAACCCGTGGAAGTTCCTTTGAAGGAATTTATCCATGACCTGGATGCCATGGCCGAAGCTGCGGCAGCAGGGGCCAGAATGGTGGTGATATGCAATCCCAACAACCCCACGGGTACAATCGTAAGCAGTAAGGAGCTGAAAGATTTCCTGAACAAGTTGCCAGATGACGTGCTGGTTGTTTTGGACGAAGTATATGGGGACTTTGCGGATGTGGAAGACTTTCCCGACGGAGTGGAACTCATCATGCAGGGAAAACCGGTCATTTCAGTGAGGAGCTTTTCTAAGCTTTATGGACTGGCCGGGTTGAGGGTAGGCTATGGGATAGGACCCGAGGAGCTCATAAGGGCACTGAACAAGGTCAGGGAACCTTTTCCGGTCAACAGGGTAGCACAGGCGGCTGCCAAGGGAGCCTTGGAAGACCAGGAATTCAAGGAAAACGTCCTCAGGAAAACCCGAGAAGGTAGGGCTGAGCTGGCTTCGGCTCTGAGGAAAATGGGCTTGCGCTGCTTGGATTCGCATACCAACTTTCTCTTTGTGGATTTGGGAAAGGACTCAGAAGAAGTGTTCCAGGCGCTCTTGACCCGAGGCATAATCATCAGGCCCGGCAAGGTCTGGAATACTCCCACCTGGTGCCGTATAACAGTGGGAAGGCCGGAAGAAAACAAGGAGTTGGTGAAGGCTCTTTATGAGATATTGAACAACTGACATAAGAAGTGAACTTGTCTTATACTGAACTGGAAGAGTAGGGGACCTGGCTCTGGGCGGGTGTGAAGTGGGGTTGGTTACCCCGAGCATCAGGGAGCTGTTGCTCATAGCAGCCAGATCTTCCATGGAAGGGCAAGACCAGAGCTCAACCATAAGAATAGGAGGTCGTGGGAAATGGCCGGCAAGGCTTCCAAGAAGACTAAGAAGTTTCACATAGAGGCTGATCGGGAACGTTGTAAGGCCTGTTACATCTGTTTGGAGAACTGCCCCAAACAGGTATTCGAGAAAGAAGAAGGCTTCAACGCCAAGGGCTACCAGCCTGTGAGGGTGGCTCGAGAACAGGAGTGTATAGGCTGCCGTTCCTGCACCATAGTTTGCCCCGATATGGTCTTCGAACTATACGAGATTCAGCAAAGCGCCTGAGGGATCCTCAGAACCACCGTGAGGTTTATCAGGGGCTATCGGGTAACAGGGCCTTAACCGGCTGATACCTGTAGCTAATCTAAGCTGTTTTTGAACCAAGCACTGGCATGGATGGACAAGCTTTCAATTCCATGAACCTTTGGCCATTTCCAGGTTCAAACTCCAGCTGGTTTCCAAATGCTGAAGCAAGCTGTTTTGGGTCACCAACTGGTTTGTGCTTAGATGGGGCAGGTTACTATGCGTTCCTCATAAATGATGTGCTCAGATCACTTTCAATAGCAGTTTTCTTCTCCAAGGGGATTTGAGCAAGACAAGTGGAAGCGTGCCCAGGCCTTGGGGCTTTTGTTACCGAGCTCCTTTGGCTTGGTGGCCCATCCGGGTCAGTGCGGGTGCGCCTTGCGTTTCAGGAGCTTGGATTTGCTTTGAGAAGCACGTTTCTTGCCTGCCTTTTTTCTTCCCTCCAGGAAGGCATCTCTTAGCTTGAAGATGCAATACATGATGGTGGCTTCCCCCCGCACTATGTCGTCGGCCAGCGCCTTGCAATTGGGAGCTCCACAGGAGCCGCAGTCGATTCCGGGCAGACTTTCCAAGATCTTGGCCTTTTGGGCCATCTTCTCTATGGCTCTGGATGGGTCAGGGTCCAAACCTTCCACAGAAAGGGGCTTCATCCTGCGATCGAAATAATGCTGAAATTTTTCGAAATTCTCTCTGGCCCAAGTCTCCTTTGTATGGGAGAGTTCGGGGAACATGCGGCAAAGCCTTTGTATCTTTGATCTTCCGCGATAGGGATTGTCCACCATCAGGGGGCCTCCCGCGCAACCTGCATAGCAGGCTCTGCACTCCACAAACTCGATGTCTGTTAGGGTATGGTTGTCAATGTCCTCCATTATGCGGACCAGATGCTTCATGTCCGACACTGCGATGGCGTTCTCCAGGCCCAGGGCCTCCACCTCTCCCCAAAGGGTGCCCCAACGAATCCCCAGGGCAGATGAGCTGTGGAGTTGAGGAGGTTTGAGACCGCTGCGTTGTCTTCGTCGAATGGCGAACATAAGATCTTTGTAAATCTCTGCCACGGATATGGCCCCGTCCAGATTGGTTTTCCCTCCGGTATAGGGATGGTGAATGGTGGTAATGCGGGCCGGGCACCCAGCCAAATAGAAGGCTCCCACTTTTTCCACAGGAATTCCTTTTTCCCTGGCACGGTCCTCCTTGAGGTTCTTGATGGCCAATTCCAAAGTTGAGTCTATGGGTATCACCAGGTCCACCAGATCAGGGAACCTAAGCTGTATGAGGCGAAGTACCACCGGGCAAAAGGAAGTCATCAGAGGCTTTGGACCGTGATATCTGTCCATGTATTCTCGAAGCAACAAGCTGGCCCTTTCCGTGGCCAGGGCTGCTTCGAAAACCTCGTGGAAGCCCAGATCCAGAATGCCGGCCAGTATGTCATTGGGGAGAATAGCGGGTATGAATTGCCCATACAGGGAGGCCTCAGGCACTGCTATCCTGTATTGAAAGTTTTGGATTGCAGAAATGGGATCTGAGAGTATTATACCGGCATTGTGCTCACAGACCCTCACACACTCCCCGCAGTCTATGCAAAGTTGCGGCCTGATGACTGCCTTACCATTTCTGATTCTTATGGCTTCAGTGGGACATACTCTCATGCAGGCTGCACAACCCACACACATTCTGGGGTCCAATCTGACGCTGGATTTGGGGACTTCAGAGACGAACCTGGAAGAGCTGGTCAAAGATGGCTCATCCAGATCCTCCAGAAGTGAGCCCAAATGGGAATTGGAATCCTTCATCCCGCCACCTCCCTTGAGGGAAAATCCTACCACCGGTTGGAGCATAGCCGGGGAAAGACACCAGGTCAACGCTCCAAGCGTTTTTTTTACGGGCCCGGGCCTGCCAAATCCTGGCATATGGGTTGAGCCTGATTCTAGGCTTATATTGTCTGTGATTATAGGCTGATTCAGGCGCTTTTAAGGTCCAAGTGCCTTAAGAAAATCTCATTGCTCAAGCCCGGATGATTTAAGGCACATCCTTGGAGGTGCCTTACACATCACTTCCTGAGGCTCAAGATCTGGCCTGCAAACCATCCGGGCTTGACCAAAAACCTCAAAGGCCATTGAGATCCAAAACAAACAAACTGGCTATAGTAGTTACCTTCCGCCTTGGCATTAGACTGACCATGAGGAAACATCACTCAGATGAGGAGAGCTTCTTGAGTGCGGCTTGGAAGGCATTGTAGCTTTCTTGGCCGAACAAGCAAAATACCACCCGATCCAGGCCTGTGGCACCTTTCAGGTAATCCATTACAGCCCCCAGCATGATCTCTGCGCAGCGATCCACCGGAAAGCCGAAGATGCCTGTGGAAATGGCGGGGAAGGCTATGCTTTTCAAGCCGTGGGAGTCAGCCAGGCGCAGACTGCTTAGGGTTGCGGAGAGAAGTTTTTGGTCTTCGTCCCCTTCTCCCATCCTGGGGCCCACTGCATGAATTACGTATCTGGCCTTGAGTTGTCCGGCCCCTGTTATGGCTGCTTGGCCAACCTGAATCGGGCCTATCCTGTTACACTCTTCCTGAATGGAGGGCCCGCCTTTGGATCGGATGGCTCCTGCCACCCCGGCTCCCAGGATGAGCTGAGCATTGGCCGCATTGACTATGGCATCTGTGTCCATTTCGGTTATATCCCCCTGGACTAAATCCAGAGAGCGCCCGTTGATCTCCAACCTCACCTCTTGCCCTCCTTACGAGCTGTGGCGGGCTTCATGTCCACTCTTTCTTTGAGTTCCTTGCCCACTTTGAAAAAAGGCAGTTTCTTGGCGGGAACTTTTATACTCTGACCGGTCTTGGGGTTCCTGCCTGTATAAGATGCATAGTTTTTAACCTTGATGCTGCCAAATCCGCGTATTTCTATGCGATCACCACGTACCAGGGCATCTCTCATGCTCTGAAATACAGTGTTGACCACTACCTCCGCCACCTTGGTCGTGATACCGTTGACCCTTTGTGCCAAGGTTTCTATGAGCTCTGATTTGGTCATTCCAAACCTCCTGCCCTTTGGGCCCCGAATATGAACAAATGCGCCTGTCATAGCGCAAGAAACTTTATAATGAGATTCCAGGGCCTTGTCAACACGCTGGCCTTTTCAACAAACTCCTGGCTCAAGAAATGTCAGGGTTCCTTTTTCATCCAGCCGAGCCCAGGCTCCCAGGCTCAGAGTCAGGTTCTGGGGACCGTGCCCGCACGGAAGCCCTGCCAGCACAGGTATGCGAGTTCCTACTGCTTCCAAGACCACTTCTCGAAGGATTCTCCTGCCCCGGCGATGGGTTCCCAGATGCCCCAAGGCCATCCCTGAAATCCGATCCAGAACCCCCCCGAGCTTCAATTGATGAAGCATCCTGTCCAGCCTGTAAAGGGGTTCACCCACGTCTTCCAAGAAGAGGATGCAGCCTTCCAACTCAGGGAAGTAATCAGTGCCCATGAGCGCACAGAGCAAGGAAAGACATCCTCCCATGAGGGGTCCCTCCGCTTCTCCTGGCTGCCAGATTTCCCCACTCATGGGCTCCTGGGGAACTGCTTCCATGAGCACCCTGTGAAGAGCCCTGGCAGTACCTGAATCCGGTTGGCTGGCCAAGGAGGAGCTGGACAGTGTGGGACCGTGGAAAGTAACCACACCAGCCTTGGCCCCCAGGCCCAAGAGCAGAGCTGTCAGGTCGCTGAAGCCCACCAAGACCTTTGGATCCTTTCTGAACAACTGCACATCCAAAAAAGACAGGATGCGCATGGCTCCATATCCACCCCTAAGGCAAAAAACGCCTCTGATCCCAGGGGTGGCCAGAGCCTGGTTAAGCTGTGAGGCTCTGCTTTGGTCCGACCCTGACAGATAAGGAATTGAGCAGGGTCGGAGTTCTTGCTGGGAAGGCTCCAATCCCCAAGTGCGGAGCAATTCCAAAGATTTTTGAACTGCTTCTTTCTCCTTGGGCCTCAAGGGTCCCGAAGGGGACACCACCGCAACCCTGTCTCCTGGTTGCAGCCTCGAGGGAAGTAAGAATCCGGCCTTGTTCCTTTTGATCCCAAGATCTTGAGCTATCATGTCTCCAGCCCGTGTATTTCAACCCACATCACCCTTTTGGCAGGAAGAGGTGAGCCTGGGATTGTGCATATTACTCTGAGATGTAGGGGAGGGGCCATATGCGAAAGTAATCCCTGATCCTGAACCACACTCCCACCAGACCCACAGGCTCGAATATTATGAAGAGCACTATGAGCAGGCCAAAAACGAACTCCTTGACCGGGCCCAGCAGAATCGTGACATTGGGATCATAGACTCTTGCCAGCCAGCTCACGGCCGCATCCAGCCCAAAGGGAATCAGGGTTATGAAAAGCACCCCAAACACAGTGCCCAATATGCTGCCAAGCCCTCCCACCAAGACCATTGCCAGGAACATCACCGAGTGGAGAAAGGTGAAATCTCCGGGCATGGCTGCCCTTTGGAGCCCGGCAAAGAGAGCTCCTGCCACCCCTGCATAAAAAGATGCAAAGGCGAAGCAAAGAAGCTTGTAACCGAATACCGGAATCCCTATGATCTCAGCGGATACATCATTGTCTCTGATGGCCACAAAACTCCTGCCGATCTTGGATCGCAGCAGGTTCTTGGCCCCCCAGCTCAGAAGTGCAGCCAGCAGGAAGGAAAAGAAGAAAAAGCTCTGATTCTTTTGAAGAGAGATGCCCAAGACCGATGGGGTAGGAAGCTCGATGCCTCTTATTCCCCTGGTCAGAGCCTCCCAATGAATAATGGTGTAGTCGATGATGAACTGAAAGGCCAGTGTAGCCACCATAAGATAAAATCCCTTGATTCTAAGGGAGGGGAACCCCACTAGAATGCCCATGAGAGCTGACATGAGCCCGGCACAAATCAAAGAAACCATGAAGGGCAAACCTAACTTTGTTACCAGTATGGCCGAAGTATAGGCTCCCACCCCCACGAAGGCTGCATGCCCCAAAGAAAGCAGGCCTGTGAATCCCACCAGGAGATTGAGCCCAACGGCAGCTATCAAGTTCACTAGGGCCAGATTCAATATGAAATAATCCCCCTCATTGAGAAAAAGGGGAGAGGCTGCAACCAGTGCCAGAAAAAGAGCAAAGCAGAGCCTCTTGAATCTGGTTTTGAAGATCCTCTCGTCCTGTTTATATGAAAAAACCGCATTGCAGGCCAGATAACGATTGTAGAGTTCTGAAAAACCGTTCACCTCAATCCACCCTTCCTCAGGATTACCTTCTGCCACAGGGGCATCTCATGTCTCCTGTATACGTATTGTGCCCTGTGCCCTGTGCTGTTTTACCACAGGGGCATTTCATGTCTCCTGCAGACGTATCTTTCCTTGAAACGAAGAGAGCCTTCCGTCCTCATAACGTATTTGAATGTCCAAATGATGAAACTCCTTGGAAGAGTAAAGATCCTGGATGAGTCCTTGGTAGCGCTCGTTGACAAAACTCCGTCTCACCTTGCGGGTGCGGGTCAGCTCCCCGTCGTCCGGATGCAGCTCCTTGAGAAGTACAGCAAAGCGGCGAACCCGGATATTTTCCGGAAAGCGCTGGCATAGCTTCCTTATTTCTTCTCTTATGAGAGCATAGGTCTCAGGCCTCTGGGAGAGATCCTGCAAGGTGGTGTAGGAGACACCCCTTCTCTTGGCCCAGTTACCCACGTTTTCCAAATCAATGCTCACTATGGCAGCCACAAAGGGACGATCCGCCCCGCATACAACGGCCTCCTTTATGTAGGGACTGAACTTGAGTCTGGTTTCAATATCCTGAGGGGCGAATCGCGTGCCGTCCTGAAGAACCATTAAGTCTTTAAACCTATCGAATACGTACAGGTGCCCATCCTCCCCCATGTATCCTGCATCCCCTGTGCGCCAGAATCCGTCATGGGTGAACCCTTCCCGGGTGGCAGTTTCGTTCTTGTAATAACCCAGGTGCACATTAGGTCCCTTCACCTGGATCTCGCCATCAGGAGAAATCCTCACCTGCACTCCCGGAATGGGCACTCCCACTGTCTCTGGCCTCACATCCTCAGCCCTGTGGGTTGTGGCAATGCCCGCGCACTCACTTTGTCCGTACACCTGACGAAGGTCTATGCCCAGGGCTTTGAAATATCTGAAGACCTCTGGGGAAATGGCTCCTCCTCCTGTGACAGCCATTTTCACCCTTCCCAAGCCCACACGGTTCTTCAGAGGCCTGATGACAAAGAAATTGAGCACCGAACGCAATGATTTCCTCCAGAGGCTTAAGCACTGGCCTGCCAGCTCGGCCTCTGTACAGCTCAATGCCACTTCCATGGCCCAATGGTAGAGGTTCTTCTTTAAGGGATCTGCGTTGTCCATGGCAGCCTGGATAGTTGAAATGAGGAGTTCCCAAGTGGCAGGGGTTCCACCGAAATAGAAAGGCTGTAGCTCCAGAAGATCCCGCCGCACGGTCTCTGTTTCTTCAGGGAAATTGTATCGAGCCCCCACCATTAGAAAACGAGTCACGTTGTAGAGCTGTTCTCCGATCCATGGGAGGGGGGCCAAGGAAAGAAGTTCATCTCCTTTTTTCATGGTGACCATTTCACCGTAACTTGTGGCTGCAAAAATCAGATTTTGATGGCTCAGCATGGAGAGCTTGGGCAGGGCTGTTGTGCCTGAAGTGGTAAGCATCAGGGCAGGTGCACTGGGGTTCAATGTTGCCACTGCCCTTTGCAAAAACCCCTGTTCTTCCTTTAGCTTTTCCCGTGCCTCCTGGATCAACTGTTGGAACCTCAACAAAAAGGGATACTCTTGGTAGTAATGGCTCATGCCCCTGGAATCCCAGACAATGACTTTTAGCACTTGATTTTTCAGGGACTCCCAAACCTTGAGAAGCTTGTCTACCTGCTCCTGGTCTCTGAGTACCAAGAACCTGGCATCAGAATGTCTTACCAAATAGAGCATCTCCTCCGGAAGGCAGTCTGCATACATTCCGGTCACAATGCCCCCCGCAGCTATTGCCCCGAATTGGGCGATTATCCACTCAGGCTTGTTATCCCCTATGATGGCTACCTTATCCCCTTGGCTAAGCCCTATGCATTGGAGTCCCAAGGCGAAACATTCCACCAGGTCCCTGAACTGCTCCCAGGTGATAGGGTTCCAGATCCCGAAGCGTTTCTCGCGCATAGCCACTTCATGGGGCATCAGATGGGCTTTCTCCAATATCAGGTGAAGCAGAGTGCGGCTCCAAGTACTGTCTTGAGGGGAAGCAGTCTTGCTCTCCTTCATTTCAATCTCCTGGCTCTCTGCAATGGCACCTGTCTCAACTGTGAGCCGCATCCTTGAATCCCCCAGCACTTTTACCTTTACCGAGGTAGGCCTCGATCACCTGGGGATGTGCCTGAACCTCTTGGGGCAGGCCCTCGGCTATCTTGAAACCGAAGTTCAAAACACAAACCCTGTCCGAGAGATCCATGACCGCAGCCAAGTCATGTTCTATCCAGATGATGGTGACCCCCAGGTCCCTGTGAACATCCATTATGTAACTGGCTATGTCTTCCTTCTCCTCCACGGCCATCCCTGCCATGATCTCATCCAGCAAGAGTACCTTAGGCCTCATGGCCAAGGCGCGAGCCATATCCACGCGCTTGCGTACCCCTATGGGAAGCATGGCCACAGGGTGATACCGATAACCCGAGAGGCCCATGAAATCTATTATTTCCTCCTCGATTTCTTTGCGATGGATGATTTCTTCCTTTAACACATGGGGCATCCTCAAAAGGCTCCCGAGGGGGGAAAAGCGCATGAGGCAGTGGCGACCCAGCTTTATGTTGTCCAGAACCGTCATGCCATGGAAAAGCTCCACCTTTTGGAAGGTCCTGGCTATGCCCATGGATGCTATTTTGTGGGGCTTCATGGAGGTGATTTCTTGGCCTTGGAAAAAAATTCGTCCCTTCTGAGGCTTGTAATGACCATTGATGCAGTTAAGAAGGCTTGTCTTGCCTGCTCCGTTGGGTCCTATGATGCAATAGATCTCCCCGGCCATTACCGAGAAGCTCACTCCACTGAGGACCTGTATGCCTGCAAAGGAAAGATAAAGGTTCTGTATCTCTAGAATCCCAGGTGTCTTTTTCTCCTCCATGGGTCAGCCTTCACTGCCAATGGATTTCGCAATCATATCCCAAATCAGAGGCCCTTGTGCCTAAAGCCATCTCTTTCTTCTCTTGTATCGTCTTGCATCTCTGTAACTTTTCCTCTCCTTTTCTCCTGACCCCAGGTAGAATTCCCGGACATCTTGGTTTTCCAGGAGCTCCGAAGCCTTGCCTTCCAGGACTACCCTCCCTGTTTCCATCACGTAACCTCGATCTCCTATTCCCAAAGCTGCATTGGCATTTTGCTCCACCAGAGCCACTGTTACGCCTTTTTCTCTGTTTAATCTTGCAACTATTTGGAAGAGCTCTTCGGTCACCAAAGGGGCAAGCCCCAAAGAGGGTTCATCCAAGAGCAGTACCCTTGGCCTTGTCATGAGAGCCATGGCTATGGCCAGCATCTGCTGCTCGCCACCAGAGGCCAATCCTGCCCTTTTCTCCCTGAGTCTCCTCAAGACCGGAAAATACTCATAGACCTCCTCCATGTCCGAGGCCACCTGATTGTCCCAGCGTACATGGGCGGCTGCCAGAAGGTTCTCCTCCACCGTGAGGTACCAGAAGACCGGTCTGTCTTCCATGACAAAGGTCAGCCTGTGTTTTTTCAATATCTCCGTGGTGTGTAGTGACTTGATGGACTTGCCTCCGAGCTTGACATCTCCTTCTACAACCTTCCCATCGTAGAAATCTATCATGCCGCATATGGTTCTGAGCAAAGTTGTCTTTCCTGCTCCATTGGCACCTATGATCACCAAGAGTTCCCCTTCACCCACTCCCAGGGAAACCCCATGGAGCACTGAAATCACGTCATGGTAGACCACCCTTAGGTTTTCGACCTTCAAAAGCATCAGACCCTCTCGATACGCACGGTTCCGAAAAGCCCGTAAGGCCTCACAAGAAGAACGAGCAAAAGAAGGATGTAAGGGGCGATGTTCTTGAAGCCTATGAGACCCATGGGTTCCAGGTAAGCTCCCACAAAGGCCTCGCAAAGCCCCACAATGAGCCCTCCCACCAAAGCCCCTCCTATGCTGTCCATGCCCCCCACCAGAACAACTGGAATGGCTCTGAAGCCCACCATGGCCGTCAGATAGGTGAGGCTTCCGAAGTTGGAGATCATGATGCCAGCCACGGCAATGCAAATCCCACTGAGTCCCCAAACCACCAGTAAAATGACCCGTGCGTTTATTCCATAAGCCATTGCCTTGGCCTGGCTCTCGGAAGTAGCCCGAATCGCCACGCCCCACCTGGTCTTGAAAAGAAAGAGGATCACCAAGCCAAATGCCAGAGCTGAAAGCAGCGAGGCCCAAAGCTGCTCGCTCAAAAAGATCATGTCTCCCAGCTCCAGGGTGATATCAGGCAGGTCCAACACAAAGGAGTAGGAATGAGCCCCGAACACAAGCTGCACAGATGCCCTAAGCAGGCTGGCCAAGCCCAGGGTTACTATGGTCATGGAAATGGGGTTCCTGCCCAAGAGAGGCTGGATGGTCAACTTCTCCACCAAAGCCCCAAAAAGCCCTGCTGCCAGAAGCCCCACTGGAAATGCCACAAGAAGCGGCACACCAAGATCAAAAAAAAGGATAAAAAAAAGGAAAGCCCCGACCACGAGGAACTCCCCCACCGCAAAGTTGAAGGCTTCAGAGGCTCTGAAAACCACAACTACACCAAGCCCAAGCAAGGCGTAGACCATCCCCACCAGCAAGCCTGAGAAAACCACCTGCAGAACATCCATCATGGGATCACCCGTTTCCCCCTCCCTTTTTATCCCTTTGGCTTATCCCCTGAAGACCCCTAAGGTCTTACCACTTGATTTCGTTGACGTTTATCCAGTCGCTTATGGGAAGTACTGCCCCTGTGGGCACTTCCTTTTCACCTATCTTTTTCATCTTCACCTGGGCCTTGAAGATCTGGACCATGGGAACAGTGTGGAAGCGGTAATCGAATTTCTTGCCGTCAAAAAGGCCTTTGAAATCCCAGACCATCTCGTCCAGGGCTTTCTTGATGCCTTCCCTGGTCAGATGTCCGGCCTTGTCAGCCCTGGAAAGCGCCTCCTGGATGATCAACGCGTAGGTTAAGCCTTCCATGTATAGAAACATGTCCTTGATCTTGCCCTCTTCGGCGTAATCATTGGGTCGGTATTTCTTTGCAAAATCGTGGGCCATTTTTACCATGGGGTTGGTCATGGGGGTTCGGGAGCGAGGAACTGCATCCACGAATGGTCTGGTGGCAACCCCTACGTACCCATCATAGGATTCCTGACAGACCAAGATTGGAAAGCGGCCCGTAGTGTAATGGGTGCCCATGAGTTGCACATCTTTGAGAACTTTCTTGGCAGTCTTGAAGAATATGGCCGTATGGCTGGTGGCACCGGAGTAACCATGATAAATGACATACTGGGCCTTGGCCTTGCGAAGGGCCATGCACTCGTTGGTAGCATCCGTGGCAGTATATGGATACTCTATCTGGGCCACCACCTCCAGGCCCAGCTTCTTGGCATACTCCAGCCCCTCGGCAAGCCCGTCCTTGCCCCAAGCCGTGGGACTATAAACCAAGCCCACCCTGGGCTTTCCAGGGGCCTTATGGTTTTCCTTTATCCATTTCATAAGCACCTTTATTTGGTCCCCGTAAGTGGCTCCGAGGGAATAGTAGTAAGGATACTTGGAGGGTCCCCCTTCAATGCCGAAGATCTCTGTGGAATAGGAGCCGTCCAGCCATGGTATCTTTTCTTCCACATTAACCTTTTCTATGAGGGGCTTTAGCCCGCCCGTTATGTATCCGGTGGCCATCAAGAACTCTTCCCGACTGTGCTCCGCACAGTACTTGTTGAAGTTGGCCACCTCCACTGTGGGATCATACCTGAAGTCCTCCAGGAAAAAGGTTATCTTTTTCCCGTTGACTCCTCCTCCTTCGCTGTTGATCCAATTCATTCCGTCTATATATCCCATGCCGAATTCAGGCAGGGTTCCCACAGGTCCGCTCATGGGGAATTGCGAAAGGACCTTGATCTCTCGCCCCCACACGGGTAGTGCCAGGAAAAGCAGCACTGCCGCTATGACACCGACTCTAAGAAGACCTCTAGTTTTCATGGCGACCTCCCTTGCAATAGAATCGAGCCCTTGATTAGGCTGGCCTAGAAAGTGTGCCCAAGCCGCCGGGAAATATGACCACTATTTCGTGAGTATCTGGGCTTATATCGAGCCTTAGGGAGATCTCAAGGAAGGGTAGCGGGGGGACAGAGACAGGACTACAAGAAGCCAGCTTCACCAGATACGCGCCTCAGGCACCAGAAGTCAGCTCCAGCGGTCCCGACATCCCTTCCAAGGGACTTATAGCATGATGGGCTAAAGCTAAAGAAGCCAAGGGTGCTTGTCAAGAGAAAACTCACTTCTACTTCCTTTGCAGGCCCAAGACCTATAGAATTGAGTGGATTCAGCCCGGATCCTTAATCCAAACAGCTTGGCTTTGGGCCAGAGTCCCCCCGGGCTCCATTTGTGAAAGAAAGCGGCTTTATCCAGCAAATCTTTTGATGAGGGCTATGGGATTTTTAGAGCCTCAGGGCTTGGGACCAAGGCAGAGAAAAGAGCCGAGAAACAAAGGGGAATAAGGCAGGATCGTTTAGGAGCTGATGGAGTTTGCAGGCTTTACTCTTTTTGGGGGACTCAGCTCAGGAAGCTCTAGATATGGAAAGGAGGGAAACATGGCCTCAAGGGGGGTTCTCTGCATTCTGGGATTGACGCTTTTAGCGCTTCCAGCTATAGAGGAAATCCAGGCGCAGCAGGTGGGAGCTGCTCCCGGTGGCTGCCAAAGCCGTTTTGCAAGGCTGGACAAAGATCATGACGGGCGATTGACCCTGGAGGAATTCAAGGCCATCCCAAACTTGGGCGGCACACCAGAGGGCTTGTTCAAACTAAGAGATCTCAACCAGGACGGGTTCTTGAGCAGGCAGGAGTACTGTGCTGGAAAGACCAAGAGGAAGAAGCCCGAGGCGGGAAAGAGCCCATAAAAGTAGGAAGCAATCTCAAACATGTATTTAATAAAGCTCTCCAAGGAGAGTGTTTTATTTGGAGGGGCCGGGTTCACGAGTACTTCTCAGTCTGTATCAGGCCACAGATGGAAAGCTTGTCCTCTTGGCGGGATTTGCCCAGAGCACAAGAGATTTCCAAAGAGGGCCAGCATGACTCAGAGGAGAGTCAGAAGGAGTGGGCGAAATGGCATATACTTTTAAGGAGCTGGAGGAAAAGACCGTTTTGGAACTTCGAGAGATAGCTTCGGGCCTGGAACATGAGGCGGTCCAGGGCTACACTCAGATGAACAAGGAGCGGTTGCTTGCTGCCCTTTGCCGAGCCCTGGGAATAGAGATGAGGGAAAAGCATCAGGTGGTGGGTGTGGACAAGACCGCCATCAAGGCACAGATCAGAAGGCTTAGGGCTCAGAGGGACGCGGCCATGGCTGCCAAGGATAGGACCAGCCTGAAATCCTATAGAACCGGGATTCGAAAGCTCAAAAGAAGGCTCAGAAAGGCCATGGTCTGAGAAAATCCGCGTTGCGAGTTTCCCATCCAAAGGCCTGCCAGGGTAATTGGAAGGAGCAAGCGCCTAGGGAGGGCCTTTAGCCTCTTGGCTTCTCAATGCTCTAATCTGTGCCGGATGGATTTCTTTTTCTCCAGAAGAGGAACTTTTCTGCCAGGCTAAAAGCAGCTTTGGTGTATCATTGAATCAGCCTGCAGTGGCCACTTCTTGTGAACAAGCCTTGCTGATATCTTTTTGGGTGAGTGGAATCGCCCGAGCTTGAGTCTTGGGATAGGGGTGTGAGGAGATGGGGGTGTTTCGTCTGGTCAGCCAGTTCAAGCCTGCGGGAGATCAGCCTCAGGCCATCCAGAAGCTCGTGGAAGGGGTGGAGGCAGGAGCTCAACACCAGGTGCTTCTTGGGGTAACGGGTTCAGGCAAGACCTTTACCATGGCCCATGTGATAGAGAGGGTGCAACGCCCCACACTGGTCATCTCTCATAACAAGACCCTGGCTGCCCAGCTTTACTCTGAGTTCAAGAGCCTGTTCCCTGAAAATGCAGTGGAATACTTTGTGAGTTACTACGATTACTACCAGCCGGAAGCATACATCCCTGCCACGGACACCTATATAGAGAAGGACGCCTCCATAAATGACGAGATAGACAAGATGCGACACTCAGCCACAAGAGCCCTGTTCGAGCGGCAAGACGTGATCATAGTGGCCAGTGTTTCTTGTATCTACGGTCTAGGCTCCCCAGAAGCCTACCAGGGCTGCCTCGTTTACCTCCAGGAAGGCGATCGCCTGGAGCGCAACGAGCTTCTAAGAAGACTGGTGGAGATCCAGTACCAGAGAAACGATCTGGATTTCCATAGGGGTACTTTTAGAGTCAGAGGAGATGTGGTGGAGGTGTTCCCTGCTCACGAAGAACGCCATGCCATACGCATAGAGTTCTTTGGAGACGAGATCGAAAGGATAAGCGAAGTAGACCCTCTGAGGGGAAGAGTTCTTCAAAGGCTTCACAAGGTACCCATCTACCCCGGCAGTCACTATGTCACTCCACCTGAGCGCCTGAGAAGAGCCATACATGGGATTCGGGAGGAACTCAGAGAGAGGCTGGAAGAGCTGCGCTCCCAGGGGAAACTCCTGGAGGCGCAGCGCCTGGAAACCAGGACCCGCTATGATCTGGAGATGCTCGAGGAGATGGGTTACTGCCCGGGAATAGAGAACTACTCGCGCCACTTGACAGGCAGGTTGCCAGGGGAGCCCCCTCCTACCCTCATGGACTATCTGCCCAAAGATGCCCTGGTGTTCATAGATGAGAGCCATGTGTCCATCCCCCAACTTCAGGGCATGTACAGGGGCGATCGTTCCAGAAAAGAAACCCTGGTGGAATATGGATTCAGGCTTCCCTCTGCCTTGGACAATCGGCCTTTGACTTTCGAGGAATTCGAGAAATGTGTTCCCCAGGTCATATATGTTTCGGCCACCCCGGGGGATTACGAGCTTGAAAGGGCGGGCCCAAGGGTGGTGGAGCAGATCATAAGGCCCACAGGGCTGATGGATCCTGAGATCCTGGTGCGGCCAGCCGAAACACAGGTGGATGATCTGCTTCATGAAATACGCAAAGCTGTGGCTGCTTCCGAGAGGGTCCTGGTTACCACCCTGACCAAGAAGATGGCCGAAGACCTCACCGAGCACTACACAGAACTTGGTGTCAAGGCACGCTATCTGCATTCGGACATTACCACCCTGGAGAGGGTGGAGATAGTCAGGGACCTGCGAAGAGGGGTTTTTGATGTGCTCATCGGCGTGAATCTGCTGAGGGAAGGTCTGGATCTGCCTGAGGTGGCCCTAGTGGCCATTTTGGATGCGGACAAAGAGGGTTTCCTGCGATCCGAGCGTTCCTTGATCCAGACATGTGGGAGAGCAGCCAGAAACATCAAAGGAAGGGTAATAATGTATGCTGAGCGCATCACCCCCTCCATGGCGCGTGCCATACAAGAGACCAGAAGAAGGCGCAGAGTCCAGGCCAAGTACAACCAGGCAAATGGGATAACTCCCAGAGGGATACAAAAAGCCATCCCCGATCTGTTGCGCACTGTGTATGAGGCTGATTACCCCAGCATTCCCAAGGTGGCGGAAAGGATCTCATTTCCCCAGGACCCCAGAGTCCTGGACAAGAGGATCAAGAAACTGCGCAAAGAGATGAGGGAAGCGGCAGAGCGCTTGGAGTTCGAGCGCGCAGCCGAACTCAGGGATCAAATAATAGAGCTGGAGCGCAGGGCCCTGGATTTGGCTGGATCTACTATGCCTTGAGAGAAGCTCCCAGCAATATGCGCTCACAAAGCTCAGGAAAATCTATCCCCACCCCACGGGCAATTTCTGGCAGAAGGCTCAAGGGAGTCATTCCCGGAAGGGTGTTGACTTCCAGTATGTAGAATCCACCACCATCCTCTAGCCTGAGGTCAACACGAGTACCCCCTTGACAGCCCAGAGCCTTGTGTGCGGCCAAAGAGATCTCCAGTGCCTCTGCATACTGTGAGGGAGAAATCGGGGCAGGAAAAAGGTGCTCTGCAAGGCCATCAGTGTACTTGGCCTTGTAGTCGTAGAATCCTGACTTGGGCCTTATCTCTATTGCTCCTAAAGGTAAATCATCCAGGATTCCCACCTGTATTTCACGTCCAGCTATGTACCTCTCCACGATCACCGTGGGGCCGAAACTCAGGGCATCGGCAAGAGCCCCTTGCAGGAAAGTCTTCTCATTCACGATGTGAACCCCTACGCTGGAGCCTTCCCTGGATGGTTTAACCACCATGGGAAAATCCATTCCATGCTCCTCAGGCGCCCACGAGGCTGCCTCCTCTCGGTTCAGCACCTTGTAAGGAGGCACAGGCAACCCATGGTGTTGGAAGATCCATCGGGAGCGTACCTTGTCCATGCCCAAAGCGCTGGCCAGGACCCCTGAGCCTGTATAAGGAATGCCCATGGCTTCCAAGAGACCCTGGACGACCCCGTCTTCCCCCCATCGGCCATGGAGCGCCACAAAGGCCACCTCAATGCCGGCCTCCACTATCTGTTGTGCCATGTTGGCCCCCAGGTCCAAAGCTACGACCCTGTATCCCTTCTGCTTGAGGGCTTTCAAGACGGCCTCGCCGGTCTGAAGCGACACCTGGCGTTCGGCAGAAAGACCCCCCATCAAGACCCCCACATTCTTTTCCATGAGTTCTTCTTTGGTCATCATAACCGCTCCACAACAGATCCATGGCTAGCCCAAGGCAAGTTTTGGCTCATCAAGGCTGCCTGCCATGGAGCCGCGCCCCATGGATTCTGAGGACTCATCAATGGTGTCCTTTTAGGTAAACCCTCGGCACCCTCTTGCCGAGCCGGCAAAAGATCTCATAGCAAACGGTTTCGGCCCACTGGGCAAGTTCTTCAACTCGAATCTGCTCGCAGCCCTGTGTGCCCACCAAAACCACCTCGTCTCCCAGTTGCACTCCCTGGATGCTCGTCACGTCGATTATGGTCATGTCCATGCAAATCATGCCCACGATGGGAGCTCGAACTCCCCTAACCAATGCCTGCCCCCTGTTGCTAAGGTTTCTGGGTAGCCCATCGGCGTAACCCAAGGGTAGAACAGCCACCTTCATGGCCTCTTGGGCCACAAAGGTGCGGCCATAGGATATGGACTGCCCTGGTTTCAGGTCTTTGAGATGGGTTACCCTGGTTTTCCAGGCCAGGGCTGCTCTAAGGGGAAGAGTATTGGGCATGCCGGGGTTAGGAAGGCAACCATACAAGATTATTCCAGGCCTTACAAGGTCCAGCCAGCTCTGCTCCAGGCTGAGGAGCCCGGCGCTGTTGGCTGCGTGCCGAAAAGGTATCTTGATCCCACTTTCCCTGGCTTTCTGGTCTATCTCCAGGAATCTTTCCAACTGCTCCCTAGTGAAACGGGAGTCTGGATTCTCTGCAGTGGCGAAATGAGTGTAAAGACCCTCTATCCTGATGTGTCTGAGGGTGTTGAGTTCCCTCAAAAAGGCTGGGGCCTGATCCCCAGGCACTCCCAGACGGCCCATGCCTGTGTCCACCTTTACATGGACCCTTCCAATAAGGCCCCTGCGTCTGGCCTCTTGGTCCAGGGCCTTGGCCACGTCCATGTGGGAGATGGATATGGCCAGATCTTTTTCCAGGGCCATGCTAACCTGCTGGGGGAGCAAAGGCCCCAGCACAACTATGGGAGCCGTGATCCCTGCGTCCCTGAGCTCAGCCCCTTCTTCGGGGAAAGCCACCCCCAGATGATCCGCCCCGGCTCGCAAGGCCACTCCAGCCACGGCCTTTGCTCCATGGCCGTAAGCATCCGCTTTCACGATGGCCATTATGGATCTGCGTGGCCCCACCTTCTCTTTGATGAGCCTAATGTTGTGAGCTATGGCCTCCAAATCCACCTCGACCCATGTGGGCCTGGCTTCAGGGGGTAGCATGCACTCAAGGTGATTGTCCATGAAACTCCTTTGGCCCTGAGGGAAAAGCCATTATTTCACCATTTCTTGTAAAACCACTGCCTGTGCTGGGAGCTCGTAAATACCAACACCATTTTGTGCTGCTGCTTTAAAGCCCAGGTCTCCATGGTAATATTTAGAAGGATCCTGCTCAAGGTGTGTGCGGCACTTCTCTCAGCCCTTAATGAGCTTGACAAGCCTTTGTCTTAGCTCCACGGCCCTGTTTATGTATGCTTCGGTGAACTTTCGGTTGGCTCTGCGATAGAGGAGAGTCTCTTCCTTGGGACTCTTGGGCATCACTCGGAAGGATTCCATGTCGACCAGAAGGGATCTTTGCTCATCAGGCAGGTCCACCCCGGCCAGTAGGGCCAGCTCCAGCAAATCTTTTTCCTGGAGGGGATCTTCCACCCGCGCCATGACGCAGCAGGCCCTCAAGAGCTTTTCAATGGCAGCTCTGGCAGCCACCAAGGCCCACACGTGATGGCCCCTCGCAAAAAGAGTGTCCATGGCCTGGAAATCCACGTCAGAGGAGTAAAGCCAATGCCTGTTGAGCTGTTGCTCGTCCATAGATAAAAACTCCGGAGACAGCCTTGGTCTCAAAAGGCTGCCAGGCGTTTTTTACATGATAGAAACCTTCCAAGTCAAGGACATGTCTTCAGGAGCCATTTTCCCCCCTTGATTCAGACACTAGGGGGGGTACTCTAAAGCAGAACCTCGAGGCGAGGAGGTGAGGAAAAATGGAAGAGACTTACAAATATGAAACCTTCGGCGCCGATGCCGGAGTGTTCGACAGGGAATTTACAGGCTATCTCAACAGAATGCGCCAAGAGGGCTGGAAGGTGAAGAGCTGCTCTTTCTGCCACGGTGGAGCAGATGGTAAGAGCTGGAGTTCGTGCATCTTCAAGAGACATGCATGAGCCATTTCTCGTCAGGAGCCTGGAGTTCCATGGCTCCTGGCAGCAGATCATGGAGGAAGGAGAGGGAAAATCCCAATGTTGCCACAGACACAGAGCAAGGAGGAGTTCTATAGACTTTTCGGTCCAGATGCGTTTTCCCGAGCTGATGAAAGCGATGACAGCCTTTTTTATTCAAAGGATAGATTCGTGGAGCACCTGGACAGCCTGGCCTTGGAAACAGTGGAGCAATTGATAGGGCAGCTCATTGTGGAAGAAAATCCTGTTATCTTGGATCTCATGGCAGGATGGGATTCACATATACCTCCCAAGATAACGCCGGCAAAGGTTGTGGGCTTGGGACTCAACCCTAATGAACTTTCCAGAAACTCTCTTCTGACAGAAAGAGTCATTCATGATCTCAATGGGGATCCCAGGCTGCCCTTTGAAGACAAGTGCTTTGATGTGGTGCTCAACACTGTTTCAGTGGATTATATGACCCGACCCTTGGAAGTTTTTAGGGAAGTGGGAAGGATTCTGCGCCCTGGAGGGCTTTTTCTGGTTATATTTTCAAACCGGATGTTTCCTCAGAAGGTGATCCGTTTGTGGCGGGCAGCCAGCGAGGAAGAGCGTCTCATGTACGTGGAAGATCTCTTTCATTACTCTGGCTGCTTCCATGAGCCCAATACATTTGTTTCCAAAGGCAAGCCAAGACCTCCCCATGACAAATACGCCCATTTGGGTATTCCCAGTGATCCCATTTATGCTGTTTACGCAGAAAGATCAGGGGGGCCTGCAAACCGATCTCTAAGGCCCAAACCCACCCTGGTGAACAATTCTTTGCCAGAGCAAGGGCAACTGCAAGAAAGGATGCAGAGTGTGCAGCGGACATTACGCTGCCCATACTGCCAGGAGCCCTTGCGGAAGTGGGCCGTGCCCCAAAATCCCTTCACTGAATGGGACACGGATTTCATGTATGTTTGCTTCAACGATGCCTGCCCTTACCTGGTAAGGGGGTGGCAAGTGATGGGTGAACAGGGCAATCGAGGTATGTCTTACAGGTGCATGTTCAATCCGGTAAACAATCGCTGTATGCCCATACCTGTCCCATCGCTCCAGGCTTTGAAGGATGGCATCCTGGAGTAAGGGTAATGATATGGGGGGGACTCTGGAGTAAGCAGCAGGTCTTTTCCCGAGCCTTGAGAACAAGCGGGATCAGTCAAGACATGTCCAAGGCCCAAGAGGGCTCTGCTCTACTAGCCTAGCCCCAAACACCTTTGGTCTTGTGCCTCTGGAGCTGGGAACAACGCTTTTGGGGAAGATCCGGCTGTTTAGACGTGGTTTCTTAGCTGCAATTCCAAGGGATGAGGCCTTAGATATACCTGGCGGCTTAGATAGGGTTGTTTGTACTTTCTCACATAGTGGTTCATGAGGGTTACGGGCACTATGAGGGGAATCAGACCTTCACGATAGCTGCTCAAGAGTTCCAACATTTCTTGCTTTTCCTCACTCGATAGTTCTTTTTTGAAATAGCCCAGCATGTGCTCAAGCACGTTACAATGTTTGGCCCGAGTTGCTCTAAGCTTTAAGGAATCCAGGAGAAGTCTCTCGTATTGCTCTATGAGTTGAGACAAAGAGCCCTTTCCAACTTGGGCCACAAGCTTGCCCATCTGGCTGTGGTGTTTGGGACTGTGGGACAATATCAACAGCTTATGAGCGGTGTGGAATTCCACCAGGGCTGATGCTGATCCATTGAGATCCCTGAATTGTTTCCACCTTTTCATCACAAAAAGCCTCTCTATGAAATTCTCTCTTAAGCCTGGATCATGAAGCCTGCCATCTTCTTCAACTGGCACAAGGGGGAAACGCTCCACAAAGGCCTTGGCAAACAGCCCTATTCCTCTTTGAGAGGGTATTCCATCTGGGGTGTACACCTTTACCCTTTCCAATCCGCTGGAGGGAGACCCCCCCTTGAAAATAAAACCGCAAAGCCCAAGGCTTTCCAACTCCTCCAATCGCTTTTGGGCCCATGCCAGCATCTGTTCTGTTAGATCGCGACCTGTGCGAACCGTCATAAGTCTTGGGGATTCTGGGTTGCCCACCAGGCGCATGGCCTCCCTGGGGACTCCCAAACCGCACTCCACCTCTGGGCACACCGGTACGAACTCCAAGTACTGACCTAGAGTATCGCGGATATATTTGTCCAACTTGTGGCCCCCGTCGTAACGCACCTTGTGCCCCAAGAGGCAGGAACTGACTCCTACTCTTATCTTTTTGCTGTTCTCATCCTCCATTTTTTGCCTCCGGGGCCAAAAATCCAAGTTCAGGAGCATCGACCGACAACACCTTATGGGATTATACTTGAGATGTTGATGCCAAAGAAACAAAAACGAGGCTAAAGGAGGGGACAATGGGTGAGAGCACAAGCACTCTGGAGACATGAGTTCCTGAGAAATGCAGGCGCTGATTCCAACCCATCATCCATAACTGCTCAAATATAGAAGATTTTTGGTGGCTGCAAGGTTAGGATCTGATCCCAGAGACTCCAAGACCTTGGCAAAATCGGCCCCTGAGCCATGAAAAATGTGTAAGTTGCTCAACTGATGTGCCTTTAAACAGATCATTCTTGAGGAGGCAGAGCTTGGATCCGAGAATATTGCAGGTAATACAATCTCAAAGACTTTGTGTGCTTGCCACATCATCCCCTGAGGGGCCCTACTGTTCTCTTATGGGGTACCTCTGGGACGAGCATGCAAATGAGTTCTACATGGTCACAGATTCTGGCAGCAAGAAGTTCTTGAATTTGATGCAAAACCCCAGAGTGAGTCTATTGTTGGACACCCGCACAAGAGGGTCTCAAACTAAGAAGAATCCCATCCTGGCCCTGACCGTGCAGGGGACCGCTCAAACCTTACCAAAAGACACTCTTGAGGATGAGATCCGAAGAAAAATGGTGGAGATCAATCCCCAATTGGCCCGCCTGATCCAGAAGCCCGATACAGTGGTGGTGCGCATCCGACCAAGCTCTTTCTTGCTTTTAGAAGGACTTGAGAATGCCTACTTCGAGGGAGCTGGAATGAATCCATATCGAGCGGAAGCAACGTAAAAGGATTCTGGGGGGCCACAATATCAGGAGGTACGTCATTGGACTGGAAAGTTTTTCTGGTGACTTTTGGGACCGTTTTCTTGGCAGAGATGGGGGACAAGACGCAGCTTGCAGCTTTGAGCATGACGGCTGAGACCGGCTCTCCTTTGGCCGTGGCCGCCGGGGCATGTCTGGCTTTGGTTGTGGCTACGCTCATGGGTGTGGCCTTGGGAGGAGTGCTCAGCCATTTGATTGCTCCCCATGTTTTGAAAAAGGCCGCTGCCGTGGCCTTCATACTCATAGGGCTGATCATGCTTTGGGGCCGGTGGTAGACCTCATTTTCTCTACTGTACGAGGGAAATTTCCTGGAGGCATTTATGGTGCTGCCTGGCCAAGTTATTGAGTTCATTGAAGCAGGCCGAGTGGTCAGTGGAGTTTGTCTGGATCACAAGAAAAACCGCCTCAGGGCCCTGATTGAGACCCAAAAAGAAGTCCAAATTGCTGAGACGCGCCTGGTGCACCTGGAAGGAACGCGTCTGGAAACAAATCAAACCAGGGAGATGTTGGCTGCAGCCCTGAGGGACATCTCCACTCGCAGACAGGAGCTGAGTCAAAAAGTGGACGTAAAAGGATTGTGGGAGGCCTTGCAGGGCGAGGCAGAGGAGTTTTCTGCTCGGGAACTGGCTGAGTTGGCCTTCGGCCATGCTGTAGGCCATGACCACGTGTCGGCCGTGATCCGGGCCATGCTGGCTGACAGGCTATATTTCAGGTTCAGGCCTGAAGGGTTCAGACCCAATCCGCCCGAAACCGTGGAAAAGATATTGGTCCAAAGGGAGAGGGAGCGGCACAGGGAAAGACTTCTTCAGGAGGGCAGCCGGTGGATAAGGTCCCTATGGGAAGGGCAATGCTCAGAGGCTCCTGTTTTTCAGGAGGAAATTGTGGAGCTCTTGAAGGAATACGCCATCTTCGGCACTGGAGCTCCTCGGCAGGACAAAGCTGAGGAGCTGCTTCGTCGTGCTGGGATGAATCACCCCCTGGCAGCCTTCAACGTGCTGGTGCGTCTGGGAGTTTGGGACAGGGACGAGAATGTCCTGAAGCATCGTTTGGGAATAAGAAAAGCGTTTCCCCCTGAGGTGGAGGAAGAAGCCAGGCTTGTGGTAAATGTGCTGCATGAGGAGCCCTGGAGAGAGGACCTGACCGGTTTGGAGGTTTTCACCGTGGACAGCCCCCACGCCCAGGATTTAGACGATGGCTTGAGCGTGGAATCCATGCCCCATGGAAGGCTCCGGATAGGCATTCACATAACAGATGTGGCAAGCCGGGTGCCACTGCATTCCCTGCTGGACCAGGAAGCTCTTCGAAGAGGCACGTCAATATATCTTCCCGAGGAGCGTATCCCCATGTTCCCGGCTTACATTTCAGAGGAATTTTGCAGCCTCAAGCAAGGGCAGAAGAGACCTGCTGTGAGTCTATTGATGGAGGTGAACCGAGAAGGAGAGATCCTGGCACACCGCTTTGCCCTATCCTGGTTGAGGGTGGCCAAAAGGCTTTCCTACGAGGATGTGGACAGCCTTTTGGAAAAAGGGGATCAGATCATGGCAAGTCTTTACCAAGTTGCCATGGCATGGAGGAACCAGAGGGTCCAAAGCGGTGCATTATTGCTGCCTCTACCGGAGGTGAATGTAAGGGTCAAGGATTCAGGAGAAATAACCCTGGAACGGAGGGACAGGGAGAGCCCGGCCCAGATCCTGGTCAGTGAGATGATGATCAGAGCCAATTGGATAGCGGCCCGCTATATGAAAGAAGCAGGGGTGCCCTGCTTGTACAGGGTCCAGCCAGGGCCTCGGGAGCGGCTCTTGGATGGGACTCAGCAGGGGGATCTCCTGCGCAACTACAGGCAGAGAAAGCTCTTGAACAGGGCCCTGACACAACTGGAGCCGGGCCTTCACAGCGGCCTGGGGCTTTTTCCATATACCACTGTGACTTCTCCTGTGCGGCGTTACGCTGATCTGGTGGTCCAGAGGCAGCTTGTTGCCACTTTGCTAGGGGATTCTCCACCATTTTCCCATAAGGACTTGGAAAGCATAATGTCTCAGTGCGAGGAAGCAGCGGGCCAGGCCGCTCAGATGGAACAGGTGAGACAGCGCTACTGGTTGCTGCGTTACCTGGAACTTCGAAGGGGAGAAGAAACTCCTGGGGTGATCTTAGGGGTCTTTAACAAGAAGGTTCAGATACTATTGACAGATTACATGGTGGAAGCCTCGGTTCCGGCCAGGGCAGCAGCATGGGCGGTGGAAGGGCAGGATGTACAGGTGAGAATTCTCAGAGCCCGCCCCCTGGAAGACGAACTGAGGGTTGAGCTCTGTTAGAAACAGCTCAAGGGGTCCTGGCCTGGCCGAGCTTTCTTCTTTCCTCTTCTCTAAGCTCCCTTCTCAAGAGCTTTCCCACTTTGGACTTGGGGAGCATGTCCCTGAATTCTATGTAATGAGGCACCTTGTAAGAGGCCAAGTGCTTGCGGCACCACTGGATGAGATCCGCTGCCCCAACCCCCCTGGCATCCTCTTTAAGCACCACCATGGCCTTGATCCGTTCCCCCAGTTTGGGATCCGGGACCCCCACCACACAGGCCGCTATGACCGTGGGATGGTCCTGCAGGACAGCTTCCACCTCTGAGGCCGAGATCCTGAAGCCCTTGCACTTGATCACATCTGCTGAGCGCTCCACAAAGAAAAGCTCACCATCTTGAGCCTGAGTAACATAGTCTCCCATGCGATAATAAACATCCTGCCCCAAGGATACAAAGGCCCTGGCAGTCTCCTCTGGTTTGTTCCAATACTGCTTGAGGGTGAAGGGTGAAGTGACCAGTAGCTCCCCTGTGTCGCCAAAAGGAACAGGCTCCAGTGTGTCCGGATCCACAACTTTACAACTCCTTGATTTCAAAGGATAGCCCAATGACATGGGCTTAGGTGGATCTCCCAGACGACTGTAAGATACATGCCCGGCCTCAGTGGAACCGTAAACCTGGTAGAGGTGAATGCCGAAGCGTTCTTGCCACCGCAAGGCCACTTCTCTGGGCAGCACATCTCCCCCGCAGAAACAGTACTTGAGGGAGCTCAGATCATAGCGGTCCAAACGGTCATTCTCCAGAATCATGCGGTAGAGTGTGGGGACCCCCAAGAACCACCTGGCGCGGTGCCTTTCTATGGCCTTCAACACAGCGTCCACCTGCGCCATGGGCATCAAGACCGTGGTATTGGCCGAGTTGAGCCCTACTGCCAGGAAGAACCCTTGGGCCATTATGTGATACAGGGGAGCCACGCACACGAAAACATCTTTGCCTCTGTGCAGATGACCCCCCAGTACATCTTCCATGAGGTCCAGGATGTATGACTGCATGCCTATGTGATTCCCTGGGACTCCTTTGGGGAATCCTGTGGTGCCCCCAGTGTAGAGTAAGTAGGCCAGTTGCTCCCTTGGATTGATTTCCACGCTAGGGGGCTTGGGAGGGTGTTTTCTGAGAAGGCTCACAAACCGGTATACCTTTTCTCCCACCTGGATCTTTCCCTTGGGTATCTTGTCAAAGAATGCCCCCACGGCCTTCTTCCAGAAGGGCAGCAGATCCCCTAGATTGGTCACGATGAGGCGCTGGAGATGGCCTGCCAACAATAGCTCCCTTACGTATCCAAAGTTGGTATCCGTGCAGATGACGGTTCCAACCTGTGCATCCTGAACCATGTATCCGATCTCGTGGGTAGTATAGATGGGAGACACGGGTACAGGCACTGCTCCCAGGCGCTGAAGGGCCAGATAGGAGATGACCCATGCCGGACAATTGGGAGTGTAAAGCATGACCCTGTCCTGGAAGCCCACCCCCAAAGAAGAAAGAGCATTGGAGAGGCTATACACCCACTGGATCAGGCGGCCGTAACTTATCCGGACCCCAAGGTAAACCAGGGCTGTCTTATCCGGCTGCTGTCCTGCTGTTTCCTCAAAGCCAGAAAACAGATACTTGTTTTCCAGGGTCTTTGGTGCTTGGTCCTTTGCGTTCATGGCCCCTCACAGACCGAAGTAAGCCGATGTGACATCAGGATTGTCCATCAGCTCCTGCCTGGTGCCCCCTAGCACCACAGAGCCGTGTTCCAAGACATATCCCTCGTCCACTATAGGCAGTACAGGCCTGGCATACTGTTCTGTTATCAGTATGGTGATCCTTCTCTCCCTTCGGATCTCCCCCACAGACTCCATCAGCATGGACTGGATGAGGGGACTCAACCCCATCAGAGGCTCATCCAAGAGCAACAACCTGGGTTGGGCCATGAGGGCTCTGCCAATGGCCAACATCTGCTGCTCACCCCCGCTCAAGAATCCCCCAGGCCTTCGACGGATCTCCTTCAATTTAGGAAAAAGAGTGAAGACAAACTCCATGGTCTCCCTGGCCTGGGCTCTTGCTGCCAGGAACCCTCCTATCTTCAGATTTTCCTGCACGCTGCTCTCTGGGAAGATCCTCCTTCTCTCGGGGCAAAGCACTATACCCATGTGTGCCCGCTTGGCCGGAGGAAGATGTGTTATTGGATCTTTTTGATAGAGGATCTGGCCTGCCACGGTTATTCTCTCTCCTCCTGCCATCTCCTCCTTCTTTTTCATATCCAGGATGACGCCTGAGATGGTATACATGAGGGTTGATTTGCCGGCGCTGTTGGATCCGAACACCCCCACTATGCGTTCATTTGGCACTCGCAGATCCAGGTTGTTAATGGCCAGCATGTTTTCGTAAAAGACCATCAGGCCCGTCACCTGGAGCATGACTACCTCCCTGCACTCAAGCTGCTCCTCCTGGTCCCAGGTAGGCCTCCCGTACCCGAGGATTCTCCATCACCTCTTCAGGGGTCCCATGGCTGATAAGTGTTCCGAAATCCAAGGCCAGCACTCGTTGGGCCAGGCTGAAGAGTTCCCTCAATCGATGCTCCACCATGATGAAGGTCATGCCCGCCATATTGAGTTTCTCCAAGAGGGGAACAAGCGAGGCTATTTCACTTGCACTCAAGCCCGAGAAGAGTTCGTCAGCTATTATTATTTCCGGCCTGAGAGCCAGGCACCGGGCCAGCTCCAGGCGTTTCAGGTACCCTGTGGGCAGGGCCGATGCCCTCTTGTAGGGCACGAAGGAGTCCCTCTCGAATCCGATCTCTTCCAGAATGTCCAGGGCCACGGTGTCCCTCTCCCCCCAGCGGCCCAGTCCCATTCTTCGTGCCCTGGGGGAATTAAGAGGAACTATCAAGTTTCGGTACGCCTCCAGGGAGTAATAAGGTCTCATTATCTGGAAGGTGCGCACCAAGCCCAGATCAGCTATTCTATGGGCAGGCCATCCGGATATTTCCTTGCCCTTGAAACGTATGCTTCCCCGATCAGGTCTTATGAAACCCGTGATGAGGTTCACCAGGGTTGTCTTGCCTGAGCCATTGGGGCCTATCACTCCAAGGATTTCCCCGGACCAGACAGAAAAACTCACCTCTCCAACGGCCTGTAAACCCCCGAAGGCCTTGCACAAGCCTTCCACCCTGAGGATGGGCTGCTCATCTTTCATATCTTCACCCAACGCTCGAACTGGTGATACTTCCTTTGTGCCCAGACCATGAGTCCTTCGCTTCTGAGAACTATGAATGCCATAAGAATGAGTGCATAGAAGGCTATCCTGAGGGTCCCGAACTCCCGCAGCAACTCCGAGACCGGCACCAGTATGAGGCTACCAATGAGCGGTCCCACTAGGGTACCCCCACCGCCTATGACCGAGGCCGCTATGGGCAAGACCGAGAAGTCCATGGCAAAAAGGGAGATGCCAGCCCACATGTACAGATGAACCAGGTAAGCTCCGCCCAAACAGCCCATGGTGGAAGCTATGAAGACCGCCACGGCCTTATATTTGGTAACGTTTATTCCAGAAGCCCTGACCGCCTGGTCATTATCCTTGACTCCCCTGAGAATCAGACCCAAGTCTTCATTGGCCAGCCTTCTAAGGCCGAAAAGCCAAACCAACACCATCACCAGGATGCCGTACGACTCCACCCAAGCATTGCCAAAACCGGCCACTCCCGGGATCCCGTCAGTGCCTCCCAGAATGTTCAGTGCCTCTATGAGCCTTGAAAGCACCAGAGGGTACATGAGGGTGACTATTGCGAAGTAGATTCCCCGCAGGGGAAGGCAAGGCAGCAGCAAAAGGGTGCAAAGCAGGCCTCCAGCCAAAGAAGCCAAAGGAATGGAAGCCAAGGGAGGAAGTCCCAGAAACTTGTTGGCCAAGGCGGAAACATACCCTCCGACCCCTATGGCGAGGGCCCCTCCCAGAGAGACCAGACCCACAAAATGGGCCAAAAAATCGAAACTCATGGCCAAGAGGCCGTACACTCCCACTACCGTGATCACCCTGTGCCAGTAAGGATTCTGAATCAGCAAAGGCAGCAGAAGAAGTCCCAAGATCAAAAGCAGCCTGGGTGCCACCAGGTACGTGGCCTCCTCCCAGGAACTCACGGCATAGATGGACTCAGTCCTTACTTTAATTCCTCTGTCTATCCTCTCTTTGCGGCGCTGTGTGTTCACTTCCCCTTTGGCCTGGCTCACACCCTTTCCTCCAGTTGCTTCTGTTTTCCGAACAGCCCCGAGGGCCTGATGATCAGGGTGATTATTATGGCCAGAAGGGCCACCACCACCTGGAAATGGGATTGCACGTAAGCCACGGTCAAGATCTGAGCAAAACCTATCAGAAACGAGGCCACGATTGCTCCACCCCAGCTTCCAAGCCCGCCCACAATGCACACAGCAACTGCAAAGATCAATACCTGATAGCCAGTCTCCACTACTATGTTGCCCAGAGGCAGCAGGACTATGGCGGCCAGGGCAGCCAGTGCGGATCCCAAGCCAGTGGCTATGGTGGCCATGGTATCCGAATCGATTCCCAACATCATGGCAGCCTGTTCGTCCTGGGCTATGCCCCTCAAAGCCAGCCCCACTTTAGTAAACCTGGTAAAGGCCCAAAGTCCCAAAACCACTAAGGATCCGACTCCCACTACCAAGAGCCTCTGGTAATCCACAGGCACATCCAATATGTCCACACTTCCAGGAACCACCACAGGCAGTGTAAAGGTCATGCCTTTGAGCCCCTTCCACCTGAGCCCCTCCAGTATGAAGAGCCCCATGGCATAAGAGGCAATTATCTCAGAAATGGGCATGCCCCTTATTCGGATCAAAAAGAACCTGTACATGGCCATTCCAAAGGCAGTTACCACCCCCAAGCTTATAAGCACAGAGAGAAAATAGCCCAGGTTAAGAGATCTAATGCTGATCCAGGTCAGATATCCGGCCAAGATGTAAAGGGCCCCATGGGCAAAGTTGGGAAGTCTGCTTATTCCATAAACCAGAGTGAAACCCAGGGCCATCAAGGCAAGAGAAACACTGTTCACAACCCCATAAATGATTATGTCCATGAGCCCCTTGTACCCCCTGCTTTTCCCCTCAGATCTGGATCCAAGCTGGCGGGCCCTTGGGATGGAGCCAGAAAACTGCCCAGGGCCCGGGCTGGACCAACAGGAGCAAGCAAACCCTTCCCCAAGCCATCATTTCATCCATGGAGGCAGCTGGATTTGGCCCATTGCTATCTTTTGCGGGAAGACCACTACCCTTTTCCCCGCCTGCCATTGAAAAATGGTTCCCACAGCCCCCTCCTGGGGATCCATGCTGGGGATGATCTGATGGTTCTTGGGATCGAACTTTATCCGGCCATATACTCCCATGAGGTCTGTTTTCTCCAGGGCCGCAACCATCTTGTCGGGATCAAGAGATCCTGCCCTTTCGATGGCGTCCTTTAACACGTAGGGAACCATGTAACTGCTTGAGGTGCCGTAGCCCTCAGGCTCCACCCCCCAGCGTTTGGTATAGGCTTCGTAGAACTTCATGGTCCATTGGGTGGCTTGGGATGGGGCATTGCCAGCATTGACCACATTGGCCAGGCAGAACTCTCCTTTGCCCTCGGTGGCTTTCCAAAAACCTGGCTGCTCGGCGGCTGCTATGATGGAGCCAAAGGGCAGCGCCGGGACCTTCATGTCATACCACTGTTTGAGAAGAATGGAGGTCTCGGGCATGTCCATCCAGATGAGCAGCACCTGGGCCTTAGTCCTACGGGCTGCCAAGAGGCCCATGGAGTAGTCCGTTGTGCCTGTAGGGTATACTTCTTTTCCCGTCACCTGCCAGCCCTTTTGGCCTGCCAGTTTTTCTATTATGTCCCCCCCGGCCCTGGCGTGGGCCACATCCTGGACCATTATGAACATCCTCTCCAGGTTGAACCTGGACTTGATGTCCATGAGACAGGTTATGATTTCGTTTACAAGCCATTTGGACTCCCCTGAGATTCTGAAACAATACTTGAACTTATCGTATTCCTCGGCTACCCGCTCGTGGTACTTGGGAGTGAGGGCTCCGGTGCTCAGTATGGAGATCTTCTTGTGTTTGGAGAGGAGATCCATGGCAGCCAGCGCTGCTTCTGATCTGACCGGCCCCCCAACGATGAAGTCGGCCTTTTTTTCCAGGATCAGTTTCTCAACCGCCAAGAGCGCTTCGCTCACAGGGACAGCCGGCTCCAAGTCACGAGTGTCTATGACCTCTAGGTGAAAAGGACGCTTTTGGCCTGCCACATTCACCCCACCAGCACCATTGATCTCCTCCACGGCCAGCCTCAAGGCCCTTTCCGCATCCCATCCGTAAAGGAAGGCCGTAGCCAAGGGGGCTCCCAGCACTATGGGCTGTGCTTGTTGTGCCAGGCCAGCCCATGGAAGAAAAACGAATAAAACCCCTGCGGCCGCAGCAAAAATCCAGCTTGGCAAGCCTCTTGCCCTCTTCATGGTCCACCTCCCCGAAATCTGTGTTTATCTCTCCCCCAAAGGGGGAGGTACAGCAGGCATTTGGATGGGTGGGTGCATCCTCACAGAGGATCCACCATGAACTCTCAACCCACGGATACAGCCGGCTCATCAGGAGGTCCAATCCAGGGTTTGCAACTGCCCTGTGCCCCGTGCCGTGAGCGGCTTCATCAGGAGGTCCAATTCAGGGTTCACAACCGGTGGAACAGAGTCAACTCGTGCCGCAGGAGGAAGTGTCTCCAGAAAAATCACTTGAGGCCAGGCTTTCCGGTTGGTCAAGAATCTACTTGGAAGGCTTGAACCCTGTCAAGTGCACTCAAGATCTTCTTTCAGTTGCCATTTTCCCCTCCATGGGATATAAGCCCAAAAGGGGCATTCCCCTGGGAGATCATGATGAAAGCGCTCATCCTGGCTGCGGGTTTGGGCACTAGGCTCAGGCCCATTACAAATTTTATTCCTAAGCCACTTTTGCCCGTATTCGGCGTGCCCATAATAGAGCTCAACATCAGGCTGTTGAGGGATCAAGGGATCAAGGAATTCTTGGTAAATCTACACCACATGCCTTGGCAGATAGTCCAGCACCTCAAAGACGGATCAAATCTTGGAGTTCATGTAAGATACTCCTTGGAGCCCAAGCTTCTGGGTACAGCAGGCGCCATCAAGAAGCTGGAGTCTGACCTTCGGGACTCTGCTTTCTTGGTGGTAAATGCCGACACCTTCAGGCCCTTGCGATTGAGGGAACTTGTGGAGCGCCATGAGCAAAGCGGCGGGCTTGTCACATTGTTGCTCCAGGAAAATCATCAGCTTAGCCCCAGGAGATCCGTGTGCTTGGATCAAAAGGGGGAAGTAGTTGCCTTTCTGGACATGTTTGGCAATGAGCTGCATGATGAAGTCATGAGATGTGATTTCCTGGGAGTCCAGGTCATGGAGCCGGAAATACTTTCCATGATTCCTCCAGACAGGCCTTGGGAGGTCCACAGGCTTTATATCAGGCTTTGGGAATCAGGGAAAAGGATTGTGGGACATTGCCAAGAGGGTTATTGGAAGGACCTGGGCACCCTTGAGGCTTACAGAGAAATCCATTGGGACGGGCTTCAGGGCAGGGCATCCATGGGGATTGCGGGGGAGCAGAAAGGCCCAGGGCTCTGGATAGGCTCTGATGCTCACTTGGCTTCTGATGCGAGGCTGATTGCTCCTGTATTCGTGGACTCCTTGGCAAGGATAGAGTCAGGGGCCTGTGTGGGACCTTTTGCCGTGGTTGGAAGGGGCTGCTGGATCGGCTCGGGCGCCTGGGTAAAAGAATCCATTCTTTTGGAGGAGGCCTGTATTGAGCCCGGAGCAGTAATCTGTCGGCGTCTTGTGGCCTCTGGATTCCACCACAGTCTGTGATCCAGGAGCTGAGCTTGGAGAGGTTTATTGCTTGGATTCAGCAACAATGCCTGGTCCGCTGGGGAGCCCGTGTCCTGGGTATCCTACCCCTTGCTTCTGACGGCTCTGACAGGAGTTTTTTTAGGGTGGAACTGGAAGGTGGAAGCCTCATCGCCCTTAGCAACTCCAATCAAAGGGGGGAAAATGACGCTTACTGGAGAATAGGCCGTCATTTGGCAAGCCGCGGGATCCCGGTACCAGAGCTTTACGAATATGAAAAGCAGATGGGTTGGTTTCTGCTTGAGGATCTGGGGGAGGTGAGCCTTCAGCAAGCGGCCCTTAAGGAGAAATGCGGGCATGGGATCTTGGAACTCTACAAGCCGGTTCTGGAAGCCCTTCTCTGTCTTCAGCTCCGGGGTAAAAAGGGTTTTGATGAAAGCTGGTGTTACCAGAGCTCGAGATACGATGAAAGTCTTATGATGGAGAAAGAATCGGTCTATTTCCTGGAAGCTTTTTTACAAGGTTACATGTTTTGGAAAGGACCAAGGGAATTCCTTATGAAGGAATTCCAACTGCTTGCCCGAACCACCGCAGAGCTTGCCCCCCCGGCCTTCCTGATGCACCGTGATTTCCAATCCAGGAACGTTCTCATAGACAAGACGGGCAAGGCCAGAATAATAGACTTCCAGGGGGCACGGCTGGGTCCCCTTCAGTATGATTTGGCCTCTTTGCTTTTGGATCCTTACGTTGGTCTGCCCCCTGAGACCAAAGCAATTATCCTTGAGCAGTACCTGGATGCCCTTTCTGATAACATCTCCTTTTCCCGGGAGGATTTTCTGGGAGCATATCCCTTGGTGGAGTTACATCGAAACATGCAGATTCTGGGGGCCTTTGCCTATCTGGGTAAACTCAAAGGAAAGAAATTCTTCCTGAAATGGATTCCTGCTGCTTTGTCCAATCTGGGGCAGTTGCTTGAAGCGCACCCGCAATGGCCCTGCCCCTTGCTCAGGGACACGGTCTTGGAACTGGCCTCTTCCTCAGATGGGGTTCCCCGGGCAGGGTGAAAATAGGAAAAGATCCTTGTGCCTCAGATTTTTTACCAGTGACAACTACCCTTACTATTTTTAAGAGCCGCACCCGCTAAGACTAGATGGGGAAGATCAGGCTGCATGAGAGCACAAATCAGTCAACAGAGTAAAGCCAGCCGGAATTACTGAATGATCCTGAACAATACAATTAAGCTTCACCTCTGGGGACTGGCTTGTCCTTTGGTGGGGGATTCAGTTCCAACCAAAGCAGAGTACCTCCTGTTACTGCTCCGGGCATGAGAAAGAGGTTCAAAAAGGGAATCATGAGCAGCACAGAGCAGCCCATGCCGAAGCCGATGCTGGCCCACCTGTATTTCCAGACTATGCCCCAGCGTTCTTTAAATCGTATCCAGTGACGGGCCAGGTAGTAATCCCCAAACTCCAAGGCCAGGAAAAGAAAAGTCCAAATCGCCCCAAGGATTGGAGACACAGCAGGTCCTATTGCCGGCAAAAGGCCCAAAAGCAGAATCAAGAGCGATCCCAGCAAGTATACGGCCAGGAATTTTAGAGATTCCAGGGCAGAACGGGCGCTCCTTCGCATTTGTGGCCAAATACCTCCACCAGTCTTCAGAGGGGCTCCCATCTTGATCTCTTCCACGCGCTCGGAAAGCAGATCGTTGAAGGGGTCCGCAATGACTGTGCCCACAGCAGTGAAGCTCACAAGGAACAAAAGCAGAACCATGACCGATCCCAAGACCCATACCATGGCCCTGACAATGCTAAGGTACCATGTATCCCCCTCGGGAAGGATAAGAGCCACCATGTGGGGAAACAGTACAACGAACAGTATCCCAAGCCCCAGAAAGAGAACCAAGTTGAGCAAGGCCGGAATCCAAACGTACTTCCAAAGTGGAGGGGTTCTCTTCAGAAAGGCCAAACCTCCAAGGGGAGCCCAAAAACCTCTTGCCAAGGCCACCAGGAAGATGGATCTTGCCATATCCTTGAGCACCTCGATCTATGCTTTTTCTGTCAAATAAACCCCTGCCAGTATAAGAAAAGAACCTCCCAAGAGGTTCGAGCCTACTTGTTCACCCAGGTACAGGGCAGCAGCCAAATAAGTCATGGGCGGGATGGTGTAAAGGTACACCGCCACCTTTTGGGATTCGGTGTTACGCAGGGCTATGAAGTAAAGCAAGGTGGCCAGAAAAGAGCATGTAACACCGAGAAATCCAATGGCCGCCCAGGCCTTCCACGGAATGGCCAAAGGTGAAAAGCCCAGGGCAGCCATCTCCCAGAGGGACACAGGAATCATCCAGACAGCCCCGATGATGGTTGTAAGTCCTATTACTTCCATGGCGCCTCTTTCTTCCATAAGGCTTTTGCCATATACCGTGAATCCAGCCCAAAGCATTATGCTTCCAAAAACCAGTATGTCCCCTAGAATATGCCCTTCCAATCTAAACTCTTTGAGGGACTCCCAGCCCATGACCCAAAGAACTCCTGTCAAGGCAACCAGGATGCCTATGGTCTTGCGTAGGGTAAGTCTTTCTCCCAGAAAGAGAGTTGCTATTACGGTAATGGAAATGGGTCCTGTTACCGCATAGATGGAGGCATTGGAAGCCGTGGTATATCTCAATCCAATGGTCTGGACTCCATAGTGCAACCCCGTGCCCAGAAGACTCAGCAAAAAGAGTCTTCTCAGGGCTGCCCCCCCCGGCCATGGAATGTTACGGCCCCGCCCCCAAAACCAAAATAAGAAACAAGCTGCAGACACCAGGAGTCTGGAGCCAACTAATGTGAGTGGGGGCGCGCCCTCCAAGGCCACCTTGGTGGCTATGAAAGAAATGGCCCATAGAAAGCAGGCAATCCAAAGACCCAGGCTGGCTCTCCAAGACATTTTTCCCCAAAGTCTCCTACTCAGCCCTTGAAGAGTCTTCAAAGCCCAAGAGGCTTGGGAAAGAATACTCAGAGAAAGGACTGGGGGTCAATGTCCACCCCCAAGAGAATTCTCGGAGGTAGTTTTCTTTTCGCCCTTTCAAGTATTCGAGCAGCTGCCTCATGGAGCTCCACCCTGGAATAAGCTTTGAGCAAGAGCTGCCATCTACACTTACCCTTGAGCCGGGAGATGGGTGCTGGAGACGGCCCGATCCAATCCACGGCTCCGGGCTTAACGCAAACCTCTGTGGCAGCTTGCTTCAGTACTGATGCAGCCTTAGAAGTAGTGTCCTCTCTGGGGCCGGAAATGCGTATCAGGGCCAAATAACGAAAGGGAGGATATCCCGCTTCTTTTCTCAGGGCCAGTTCACGCCAAGCAAAGGATTCGTAGTCCTCTCCCATGGAAAAGACCACTGCCGGGTGCTCGGGGTTGTAGGTCTGCAGTATCACCCTGCCAGCCCTATCCCCTCTTCCGGCCCTGCCTGCTACTTGAAGCAAAAGCTGGAAGGTGCGCTCCGAGGCTCTGAAATCGGGTAGATTGAGGCTGGTGTCGGCCAATACCACTCCCACCAATGTTACATTGGGCACGTGGTGACCCTTGGCCACCATTTGAGTGCCTATGAGTACGTCGGCTTCTCCTTTTCTCCAAGTTCTCAGAATCTCCTGCTGAGCATGTTTTCTGGTGGTGGTGTCCCTGTCCATTCGTACCACTCTGACTCCGGGGAATTTTCTTCTCACCTCCAGCTCCAGAGCCTCTGTGCCCACCCCCAGGTCAGAGATGTTGGTGTTGTTGCAAACAGGGCAAATGGGAAGGGCTGGTCTTCTCCACCCACAGTAGTGGCACACAAGAGCCTTGTCTGAAAGGTGGTGCACCAAGGCTACTGCGCAATTGGCGCAGTTGAAGACGTGTCCACAGTCCGGACAAAGCAGGAAGGTGGCGAAGCCTCGCCTGTTCAAAAAAAGAAGCACCTGCTCGCCCTTTTCCAGGGTCTCCCTCATGGCCTCCTCCAGGGGTTGGGATATGATATTTCCCTTCCCTCCAGCCCTGAAACGCCTCCTGAGATCCACCACCTGTGCCTGGGGCAGGGGACGGCCTTCCACCCTCTGGGGCAGCCTCAGCAAGTGGAACCTGCCTTGGCGTGCATTGCAATAGGCCTCCATAGAAGGAGTTGCAGAACCGAGCAGGACCGGTGAATGGGAAAGCTTGCCCCGGACCAGCGCCAGATCTCTGGCATTGTATCTGAATCCCTCCTCATGCTTGTAAGAAGGGTCATGTTCTTCATCTACTATTATCAGGCCCAGCTTATGGCATGGTGCAAAAACAGCAGAGCGGGCTCCCAAAACCACAGGGAAGCTGCCCTGGCGCACTCCCATCCACATGGCAGCCCTCTCCCCCTTGGAAAGCCTGCTGTGGAGAACTGCAATACATTCCCCGAAGCGGGATCTAAACTCCCGCACCAGCTGGTGAGTCAAAGAGATTTCCGGGACCAAGATCATGGCCTGTTTCCCGCATTCCACAGCGGCCTGGGCTGACCTAAGATAAACCTCTGTCTTACCGCTTCCCGTGACCCCCCAGAGCAAAAACGTCTCAAACCTGCCTTCACGCACAACAGGAATTATCTGTTCCAAAGCCTCTGTCTGATGAATCGTCAGCCTAAAGGCGGGGTCAAGGGCTGGTCCCTTGGCCACCTCGGGAGTCCCTTTTCTGCCTGTCTTAGATCTTGCCAGCCCAGGTAGCATGGGTCTCAAAGCAGTGGCTAAGACCCTTCCCAAGGGATGCATATAATATCTGGCCGCCCAGCTGTACCATTGGAGCTCCAAATCAGTGAAGATGGGCTCCTCATGCAATAACTCAATAACCTCCTTGAGCTCTGAGGGAAGCTGTTGGGCTTGGTGCACTTGAATCACTACACCCATGGCCTGCTTGCTCCTCAAAGGGACCCTCACAACACATCCAGGCTTCACATGCCCTAACAGCTCAGTTGGAATCTTGTAGGTGAGGGTGTTATGGATGGGAAGATCCACAGCCACCTCGGCCAGATTAAAGAGCCCACAGCACATATTTCAAGAGACCTTGCCCTGGATTCGGGGGTGATTCTTTTTCACAAAAGTTGCATGATTCACCAAACAAACCACTGCGAGATGCTCTGAGGTCTATAGCTCTCCTTGGATCCCAGAGTAGGTTGTATGATCCTCCTAGATCGCCTGCTTTGGTCATTCCCCGGCCGGGCTTTGCCTTTCTGAATCATGCTATCAAAGGGGAGGTTTGGGGGCAATTGCGGTTTTGGTTGACTTCAAGGCCATGGTGCGCTGTACTTTGGCCCATCTTTGCCTGGCCTCTGGAAAAAACCCATCACTTGAATTTTCTGACGGGATAGGAAGATGGCCGCCGCCAGACCAAGAAAGCTTCTCCGCTGGACGGGTTTCACCGTGAGCATGGTGATATCGCTTCTCCTGGTGTTTCTTTACCTTAGTAGACCGCCCATTCTGGAGCTTTTCGAACTGAAGGCCTTTGACCAAAGGCTCAGGTGGAGAGGAGAGCTTCCCACCACTGGCAAGGTGGTGATCGTGGCCATAGACGAGAAGAGTCTTGAAGAGATCGGACAATGGCCCTGGTCCAGGATCCTCATGGGGGAGCTCATAGAGGTGCTCACCAGGCAAGGGGCCAGGGTAATAGGCCTAGATGTAGCTTGGCCGGAACCGGAGAGACGCTCTGGGGTGCTGGAATGGCTTTATGAGGAGATGGATCTTTGGAATGCTCCGGCCTGGATGAAGGATCTGAAGCTTGAGCTAGGCAGGCTGGCGCAGAAAAACTCCGAGATGGACGAATTTTTGAGACAGGTGGTCAAGGCGGTCCATCCTGACCAGGTGCTGGCAAAAGCCATAGAGGATTCGGGGAAGGTGGTGGTGGGTGACTTTCTCTTCATGAGACCCGAGGACTCTGCGGCCAACTGGCAGGACAAGGACAGGATCAGGGGATGGCTGGGCAAGATGCTCTACCCGGTGGTCAGGAGTCATGGTGCCAAGCTCACTGAGGTGCCTGTTCCTAAGCCGGTGGGAATCAAGGGAAACATTCTCCCCATAGCCGAGGCAGCCAAGGCAATAGGTTATTTCAACATGGTTCCTGATCCTGACGGTGTGGTCAGGGCTATTCCTATGGTAATGGCCCTGGGAGAGGACTTGGTGGCTCCGCTTGCCCTCCAAACTCTCAGGCATGCAGGGACAGATCCATCCTGGTTGGTTCTGGATTTGGAGCCGTACGGGGTCACGGGAATAGAATGGGAAGGAGGCTGGATTCCTACCTCAGAAGAAGGCTTCCTCATCATCAACTACAGGGGCAAGGGCAGAACCTTCCCCTATGTTTCGGCGGTGGATGTGCTAAAAGGCCGCACCCAAGAGGATGAGATTAGGGACAAGATAGTCCTTATCGGGGCAGTGGCCACAGGGATTTTCGATTTGAGAGTCACCCCATTGGACCCCATCTTTCCCGGTGTGGAGGTGCATGCCACCGTCTTGGACAACATCCTTCAAGGAGACTACATTCAGAGACCGGGATGGGTCTCTCTCATAGACATCTCTATGCTGCTTTGCCTGGGAGTAATAATGGGCTTGCTTTTTCCCAGGCTCAGGCCCTTGGCAGGGGCCGTGTTCATGCTGGGGTTTTTTCTCTTACATCTTTATCTCAACACCCAATTGCTCATCAAGCACGGATACTGGCTAAATGCCATGTACCCAAGTCTACTGGTTCCCCTGTGTTATCTGGGAGTGACAGTGCACAAGTACGTGCTGGAGGAAAGGGAAAAAAGGAGACTCAAGGGAGCCTTCCAGGTCTATGTGGCTCCGGCTGTGGTCCAAGAAATACTCAAGGACCCCAAGGCCCTCAAACTAGGGGGTGAACAAAGGGTTCTGACCGTGCTCTTCAGCGATATCAGAGGCTTCACCACCATTTCCGAAGGGTTGGCAGCAGAGGAGTTGGTTCTGCTTTTAAATGAATATTTGACAGAGATGACTCAAGTGATATTTCGACACGAAGGCACTTTGGACAAGTACATAGGAGATGCCATAATGGCCATTTACGGAGCTCCCTTGCCCCAGGCGGATCACCCCCTTAGAGCCTGTCTGAGCGCCATGGAGATGCTAGAAGCCCTAAAAACACTCAGAGAGAGGTGGAGGCCCAAGGGGCTGCCGGAACTGGACATTGGGATAGGCATTAACACAGGTGAGATGGTTGTGGGTAACATGGGATCCCAGAGAAGGTTCGATTATACGGTAATGGGAGACAATGTGAATTTGGCCTCGCGTCTGGAGGGGCTCAACAAGCAATACGGGACCCATATCCTGGTCACCGAATTTACGGCCTCCCATCTGGAAGGCAAAATGGTCTGCAGGGAACTGGACTTGGTCCGGGTCAAAGGGAAAAGCAGGCCCGTACGTATTTATGAAATCCTGGGACTAAAGGAAAGATGCTCGGGTGATTCCTCCTGGTTGGAGCTTTTCGAGCTCGGATTAGGACTCTACAGGCAAATGCGTTGGGAGGAGGCAGCCGCCTGCTTTTCAGAGGTACTGAAGACAGTCCCTCAGGACGGCCCTTCCAGGCTCTACCTGGAACGCTGTAGGGCTTTTAGCATAAAGCCTCCTTCGGGTCCCTGGGAGGGAATCCACAGTTGGGAAACCAAGTGATTTTTAAGTGTAAAGCCCCTGTTGAGCTGTGTGGGGGCCTAGGAAAGGGAGGATAAAAGCATGGTGCAACAAGCCGAGCGGGTCATAGATGTTAGAACAGCGCTCCTTAGTGTTTCCGACAAGAGGGGACTCGTGGAATTTGCACGGGAGTTGGCTGCCATGGGCGTGGAGATCATTTCCACGGGTGGGACTGCAAGTATCCTGAGGGAAGCTTCCTTGAAGGTTCGAGAGGTTGCGGAAATCACGGGTTTTCCCGAGATGCTCGACGGTAGAGTCAAGACCCTTCATCCCCACATCCACGGTGGCATCTTGGCCAGAAGGGAGCTTCCAGAGCACATGGCCCAATTGAAGCTTTACAACATTAGGCCCATAGATATGGTGGTAGTGAATCTTTATCCTTTTGAGGCTACGATCCATAAGCCCGGATGTACAGAACAAGAAGCCATAGAACAGATAGATATAGGCGGCCCTTGCTTGATAAGAGCCGCTGCCAAGAACCATACGGGAGTGGCGGTAATAGTGGATCCTCAAGATTATGAGAGGGTTTTGAAGGAAATGAGGGAAAAGGCAGGAGGGATTTCTCTGGAGACATCCAGAGGCTTGGCCACAAAGGCTTTTGCCCTTACAAGTCGCTACGACGGGCTCATTGCTCAATGGCTGGGAAAGTGACTCTGTGGTGGCGGGCAGCAAGGTGAAGATGAGAGGCTGGGCAAAGGCAAGATATGGGAGGTGCGCCAGATGAAGGTTCTTGTGGTGGGATCAGGCGGAAGAGAGCACGCCTTGGTTTGGAAGATAGCGCAAAGTCCTCTTGTGAGGGAGATCTATTGCGCTCCCGGAAATGCAGGTATTGCCAGATTGGCCAAGTGTGTGCCCATAGCCTCCGGGGATGTGGAGGGATTGGTGGGACTGGCTCGCCGAGAAAATATTGACCTGACTGTGGTGGGCCCGGAGGAGCCTCTGGTAAAAGGTATTGCCAACCGTTTCCTTCAGGAGGGACTTGCCATCTTTGGGGTGAGTAAAGAGGCTGCCATGCTCGAGGGAAGCAAGTCTTTTGCAAAGGAGCTCATGAGGCAATACGGGATTCCTACGGCCGAGTTCAGGGTATTCAGTCAAGCCCAAGAGGCTCGAGAATATGTCAAGGGAAAGGGTGTGCCTTTGGTGCTCAAGGCAGACGGGCTTGCCGCAGGCAAGGGGGTGTTTGTTTGTCGTCAGATAGAGGAGGCCTACCGCGCCATAGAGGAAATAATGGTCAAGAAGAGCTTCGGTCCTGCCGGTCAGAAGATGCTGGTAGAGGATTATATCGAGGGGGAGGAGGCCTCTTTCCTTGCCATCACGGACGGTGAAACAGTAGTCCCTTTCCCGGCAGCCCAGGATCATAAGGCGGTTTACGACCATGACCAGGGAGCCAATACAGGGGGCATGGGGGCTTACAGCCCGGCTCCTGTGGTAACAGAGTCCATGGCTGCTCGCATAATGGAGAGCATAATGATTCCTACGGTCAGGGCCATGGCCAAGGAAGGTAGGCCTTACAAAGGGATATTGTACGCAGGGCTGATGATCTCCCACGGAGAGCCAAAGGTCCTGGAGTTCAACGCGAGACTGGGTGATCCCGAGGCTCAGCCCCTTCTGATGCAGCTAAGAAGTGACATCTGTTCTCTGATCATTGCTGTCCTGGAGGGAAGATTGGCTGAGGAAAAACCTGTCTGGGAGGATGGAGCTGCAGTTTGTGTGGTGATGGCATCAGGCGGCTATCCGGGTGAATATCAAAAGGGCAAGATAATAACAGGTCTGCAAGAAGCAGAGGCCATGGAGCATGTGGTAGTATTTCATGCAGGCACAAAATGGGAAAACGGCCGTCTTCTGACCGATGGAGGAAGGGTACTGGGGGTCACGGCTCGGGGTGCCCATGTGGCCGAGGCCATAGACAGGGCGTACAGGGCGGTGGGAATGATTCATTGGGAAGGGGTCCACTACAGAAAAGACATAGGTCAAAAAGCTCTCAGGAGGTCCAGCAATGGGTAAGCCTTTGGTATTAATTGTGATGGGAAGCGACTCTGATATTTCAGTCATGGAAGAAGCCCGAACGGTCCTCTCCAGCCTGGGTATATCCTGCAAGATGACCATAGCTTCGGCTCACAGAACTCCGGCTAGGGCCATCAGATTGGCAGAGCAAGCCCAACAGGAAGGTATAAAGGTGATAATAGCTGGAGCAGGTGCAGCAGCCCATCTGGCAGGTATTTTGGCTGCCCATAGCATATTGCCGGTCATAGGGGTGCCCATAGACTCCTCCCCCCTCCAAGGGATGGATTCCTTGCTCTCTACTGTGCAGATGCCCCCTGGAGTGCCTGTGGCAACGGTCTCCATTGGGAAAGCCGGGGCCAGGAATGCAGGGATTCTGGCCGCCCAGATACTGGGGTTGGCTGATCCAGAGATCCAAAAGAGGTTACAGAGTATGAGAAAGGAGATGGAGGTAATTATCCAAGAGAAGGCGGCCAAATTGGAGGCTCTGAATTGAAAGGCAGGCAATTGCTCAGAGATGTCAAGTCAATTGCCAAGAGCATTCTAGGGGGAGGGGTGGTAGTGTATCCAACCGAGACCTACTATGCCCTGGGGGCCCATTTCATGTGTGAGGCGGCCTTGGATCGCATATACAGGATCAAGCTCAGGGCCCATGAGGCACCATTGCTGTGTATCGTGGATGGGCTGAGCATGCTGCAGAAGCTCGTGGAGAGGATACCCCCCCCTGCAGAACACCTCATGGAGAGATTCTGGCCTGGGCCCTTGACCTTAGTGCTTCCAGCCAAAAGAGGTTTGCCCGAGGCTCTCATAGGCCCCGGAGGGGGCGTGGGAGTGCGCTGGAGTTCACATGCTCTGGCTCAAGCCCTGGTCAAAGAAGTAGGGTCACCGGTGGTGGGCACCAGCGCCAATCCATCAGGGGGGCCCTCAGCCATTTTGATAGAAGAAATACCCCATTCGCTTTTAAATAGCGTGGATGGTGTCCTGGATGGGGGAAGGCTTTCAGGAGGCCCACCTTCCACTGTGCTTGATTGCACGGTGGAACCCTTCAAGATCCTAAGACATGGAGCTGTTAACAGCGAGGAGTTACTGGGCGTGGTACAGTTGGGCTGAGTTGATGCTTGACAGAGGGGCTTTGATTTTGATACAGGATCTTGCCATTTCTTTTGGGCAGCCAGGCATCCAAGGGGGAACCTCAGACTATGGACATGAAGAGGGATTATTATGAGGATATTCGACTCTTTGACAGCAAGGTACAAGTCTTCTGGACCATAGTGCTTTTTTTTGCCCTAGGGCTCTTCCCACTGCTAGGGGGGCATTACTACGCTTATCTATTTAACCTGATGGCCATTCATGCCATCGTGGCCCTGGGTTTGAACATACTTATCGGGTATACGGGTCAGATATCATTAGGCCATGCAGGGTTTTTTGCCATCGGGGCATACAGCTGTGCCATGCTCTATAAGGTTTACAGCGTGCCCTTCCTGGTGGCTTTGCCTGCAGGGGCTTTCATTTCAGCCGGTTTCGGATTCCTGGTAGGACTGCCAGCACTGAGACTGGAGGGTCCTTATCTGACCATAGCCACCATGGGCTTTGGAATGGCTGTGACGCAGTTTGTGGGACACTGGTCCTTTCTGGGCGGCCGCATGGGCTTGGACATTCCCAAACTGAACATCCTGGGTTTGGAGCTCAGCTCTGACACGGAGCTTTACTACCTTATCATGGGAATTACGGTGGTGATGACCGTAGGGGCGCGCAACCTGGTGAACAGCCGGGTGGGAAGGGCCCTTGTGGCAATTCGAGACAGTGACATAGCTGCTCAGACAATGGGCGTGAATCTGACCTATTACAAGACCCTTGCCTTTGCCATAAGTGCTTTTTACACAGGTGTTGCAGGAGGGCTCATGGCTTTTGTCTTGGGGTTTATTTCCCCAGAGAACTTCAACCTCATGCTCTCCATCGTGTTTTTAGGCATGGTGGTGGTGGGTGGATTGGGATCCATCCCAGGATCCATTGCTGGGGCCATGCTTCTGACGTACCTGCAGATACGGCTCTCCTCGGTCCAGGACATGTGGCTGGTGGGACCATGGATAGTGGAGATATCGGAGCGATGGTTCAACGTAGGAGGAATGGCCAACCTCCAGAACATCATCATTGGCCTGATCATGGTCTTGATAGTGATGTTCGAGCCCCTGGGAATGTACGGTTTTTGGATCAGGACCAAACGTTATTGGCGCACCTGGCCTTTTTGAAAATACCAGATTGGTCATAGCGGAGGGGAGTGAAAATGTTGTCCCAGTTGATAGTTGGCGGACTGGCCATAGGGGCTTGCTACGCACTCATAGCCTTGGCCATGGTCATCATATATAAGACCTCCGAGGTCTTGAACTTTGCCCAGGGGGAGATGGCCATGCTTTCCACCTTTGTGGCCTTCAACTTGCTCACAGAACAAGCTGTGCCCTTTGGGTGGGCAGTGGTGATCACCCTTGGCTTTGCTATGGCGCTGGGAATCTCGGTGGAGTTTTTGTTCCTGAGACCGGCCAAGGACCCCACGGTGTTGGGCCTAATAGTGATAACCTTGGGTTTTGAGATGATTCTTTACGGACTGGCCGGCTGGAAATGGGGGCCTGATCAAAGGGCCCTTCCCTTTCCCATTTCCAACATAGAGGTGTACCAGTTAGGCACAGTGGCTGTGAGCAAAATCAGTGTTTGGATCTTTTTCATAGCCCTGTTGATCATGGGGCTTCTTTTTGTGTTTTTCAGGTATACCAAGCTGGGAGTGGCCATGAAAGCCACACAACAGAATCAGATGGCTGCCAGGATCATGGGGATAAGAACCAAGAGGATACTCTCCTTTACCTGGGCCCTGAGTTCTCTCATAGGCACAGTGGCTGGGATCTTGATTGCTTCCACCTACCCCTTGGACGTAAACATGATGATGGATCCCATGATGAAGGCCTTTGCCGGAGCAGTGATGGGAGGCATGACCAGCCTGCCGGGTGCAGTTCTGGGAGCCGAGATGGTGGGGATAATAGAGAACCTCTTTGGAGGCTACGTGTCTTTGGAGTTTAAGTCTGTGGTGGCTTTTGCCATCATCGTTTTGGTGCTGTGCGTGAGGCCAAGCGGTCTTCTGGCCCGTCACTATGTCAAGAAAGTTTGAGCTTTGCGAGGCTGAAAGGAGGTGGAAGACTGGCCTGGGTCAGCAAAGACAGCTGGAAGCTTTTTGCCTGAGAGGTTTTTGAATCCACAGTGGAAGGGAGGGGCACCGGCATGAGACGCAAAATGATCATGGTTTGTGGGATTCTACTGGTAGTTTGCTGGGTGGTTGGTTTGGCTGGGGCTGCCGAGAAGGTAAGAGGGGTCACGGACAAGGCAATCAAGATAGGGCAGTGGGGACCCCAGACAGGCCCTGCGGCTGCCTGGGGAGCCGTGGCCAGGGGAACTGATCTGTATTTCAAACTCATCAATGATGAGGGAGGAATACACGGTCGCAAGATAGAGTACTATCTTCGTGACGACGCTTACAATCCGGCCAAAACAAAGGCCATAGGCAAGGAATTCATAAATCAGATCGGGGTCTTTGCAGTGGTGGGGGGCGTGGGAACCGCCCCGGGCATGGCTGTGAGGGACGACCTGAGCGAGAACAAGGTTGTGTGGGTTTCTCCCTCTACTGGGAACAAACATTGGTCAAGGCCATTTCAGAAGTACATATTTGCTGTCTATCCTCTGTACGTGGACGAAGCTTACTTACTCACACAGTTTGCCGTAGAAAAGATGGGTAAGAAGAAAATTGCTGTTTTTTACCAAAATGACGATTATGGCAAAGACGGCCTGGAAGGCGTTGAAAAGTACATGAAGGAAAAGGGCATGGAGTTGGCTGCCAGAGTCTCGGTGGAGGTGCCTGATACGGATCTGAGCTCCCATGCTCTCAAGCTAAAAGAGTCTGGGGCTGAGGCGGTAATAATGTATCTGCTTCCCAAGCATGCTGCCATCATATTGGGAGAGGCTGCCAAGATAGGTTTTGCCCCCCAGTGGATATCCAGCAGTACCCTTTCAGATGCGCCTCTTATGTACGAGGTGACAAAGGGGCTTTGGAAGGGGGTCATAGTGGCAAGCTTTGGTGAACTTCCTGATTCAGATCATCCTCTGATGGTCAAGTACAGACAGGCCTGGCAGAAATACGCCCCCAAAGAGCGCTGGGGTACTTTTTATTATGCTGGAATCATATGGGCAGAGCCGCTGGTGGAGGGTCTCAAGAGGGCTGGCAGGAACTTGACCACGGAAGGTTTGATATCTGCTTTAGAAACCCTCAAGGAGTGGAAGGGCATAGGTCCTCCCCTGACCTATACCTCCACGGATCACCTGGGAGCCAAGAGCATAAAAATAGCCAAGGTGAAAGACGACGGAAACCTGGAGTTACTAACTGACTGGATCACCATAAGCAAGTAAATCAGAAGCTGGTGAGGAGGGCGTCTAGTCCTCCTCACCAGTATGGTGGTAGCGAAATGTCCTATCTGCAAGTAGAAAAGTTGACGCTGTCTTTCGGCGGTGTAAGAGCTCTGGATAGGGTGAGCTTCTCGGTGGAGGAAGGCTCCATATTTTCCATAATAGGCCCCAATGGAGCTGGCAAGACCACCATCTTCAACTGCGTTAGCGGACTTTACAAACCTGATTCCGGAAAAATAACCCTGGCCGCAGAGGACATCACGGGTCTGAGCCCCCATCGGATAGCCAGGCTTGGGATAGCCCGCACTTTTCAAAACATAGAGCTTTTCTCCCATATGTCTACCCTGGAGAATCTGATGCTGGGACGTCATGTGCATATGAAAACAGGGGTATGGGCCGGAGCAACCATGCTTTGGAGAGGGTCTAGAGCTGCCCGGGAGGAGGTGTCTCACAGGGCCTACGTGGAGAGGATCATAGATTTTCTGGATCTCCAGTCTGCCAGGAACAGGCCTGTAGCCAGCCTGCCCTACGGAACACAGAAACGTGTTGAGCTGGCAAGGGCATTGGCCATGGAGCCCAAGCTCCTGCTGTTGGACGAGCCTTCAGCCGGGATGAATGTGGAGGAGAAAGGGGATCTCATGTTTTGGATCCGGGACGTGAGGGATCTCTATGGGATCACCATTTTGCTGGTAGAACATGACATGAATCTCATAATGGACATCTCTGACAGGATCCTGGCTTTGAATTACGGCAGGGTCATAGCAGAGGGGAAGCCTGAACAGATACAAAAAGATCCGGAGGTGCTCAAGGCGTATTTGGGAGAGGAAGAGCCTCATGCTGAAGGTTAAAAACATAGAGACCTATTACGGGCCTATCCTGGCCATAAGAGGGGTATCCATGGAGGTGCGGGAGGCCCAGATAGCAGCCATTCTCGGACCCAACGGGGCCGGGAAGACCACGATTCTCAAGACCATCATGGGACTTCTGGAGGACCAACCAGATAAGGGCACCATTGAGTTTGCAGGCAAGCGCATAGACGGCAAGGATGTGGAACAGATAGTGCGCATGGGCATTTCTTATGTGCCAGAGGGAAGAGAGGTGTTTCCTGAACTCTCGGTAGATGAAAACCTGCGCATGGGAGCATACAGCCGCACGGACAGGGCCCAGATCAAGGAAGATTATCAGAGAGTTCTTCATCACTTTCCCATCCTGGCCTCCAGGAGAACCCAATGGGCAGGTACCTTGAGCGGAGGGGAACAACAGATGCTGGCCATAGGCAGGGCCCTGATGGCCAGACCCAAACTCCTCATGCTGGATGAACCCTCCTTGGGGCTATCACCCATACTTGTCAGGGAGATCTTTCGCATAATTCAGGAACTGAACCAGGAGGGTATAACCATCCTGTTGGTAGAGCAAAATGCCCGCATGGCCTTACGCATTGCACATTTCGGTTTTGTGCTGGAAAATGGACGAATCGTCCTGGCCAACACCCCTGATGTGCTCATGCAGGACCAAGACGTTAGGGAATTCTACCTCGGAATCCGCTCAGAGCAGTCCGCAAAGGGTTATCAGCGCTGGAAAAGGAAAAAGAGGTGGAGGTAAGCCAACTCAGCCTCCCCGATACATGGCTTCGATCAATTCCTTGAAAGCCTCGTTTATGCATCTTCGTTTTACCTTCATTGTTGGGGTCACCTCCCCATCCTCCTCGTAAAGCTTTTTGGGCAAGATGGTGAACTTCTTGATTTGTTCCACGCGGGACAGCCCGTTGTTGACCTTATCCACCTCACCCTGTATGAGTTTTATGATCTCCTCGTTTCGGGTCAGACTCTCGTAAGTGGTGAATGGTATCTTGTGGTCTTGTGCATACTTAACAACATTTTCTTCATCTATGACAATCAGACATGTCAGGTATTTCCTGCGGTCCCCTATCACCACCGCATCATTTATGTATGGACTGAACTTGAGCTGGTTCTCTATGTATTGAGGCGCTATGTTCTTGCCTCCTGCAGTTATGATCAAGTCTTTTTTCCTGTCGGTTATCCTCAGAAAACCGTTCTCGTCTATTTCTCCCACATCGCCCGAGTGGAGCCATCCATCTCTGAGCGTCTCTTCAGTGGCTTGGGGATTCTTATAATAGCCCTTGAAGACCCCCGGGCTTTTCACCAGTATTTCCCCATCAGGCGCCAACTTGACCTCACAGCCGGGCAGTGGCTGCCCCACTGTTCCTAGCTTGATCTTGTCGCCATGGGCCACAGTGGTGACTCCTGTGCCCTCGGTCTGACCGTATCCTTCCCTGAGGGGGACTCCCAAGGCATGGAAAAAGACCAAGATGTCAGGCGAAATGGGAGCTGCTCCACTGAATGCCACCCGAACCCGATCAAAGCCCAGCCTCTCCTTCAACTTTCTGAAAACGGCCAGATAGGCAAGTCTGTACGCTAGCCTGAGTGACAAAGGTATGTCCTTGTATGAAAGCTTCAAACGGGCATGCTTCAGGCCAATACCCATGGCTGCTTTAAAAGCCTGTCTCTTGAACCAGGTGGCATCAGACATGCGTATCATCACAGTGGAATAATATTTTTCCCAGATTCTGGGAACAGCATAGGCTACTGTGGGGGAAACCTCCCTCATGTTGTCCGTGACGGTATCGGTGTTTTCAATGAAGTTCACCACGGCCCCAAATCTTATATTTCCCAACACCGTGAAAAGCTGTTCGAAGATGTGGCACAAAGGCAGAAAGGAGAGAAATTCGTCCTTTTCAAAAATGGGATTGGCCGCGGGCATTGCCTGGCTCATCCACACCAAATTACGATGGGTCAACATGGCCCCCTTGGGTGGGCCTGTGGTGCCTGAAGTATAAATCAGCACAGCTAAGTCATCAGGCTCTACTGATCGCACCCGATTCATGAAAAGCTCTGGATCATCAGCATCTGCCCTTTTTCCCAAATCCAGGAGCTCTTGAAAACTCATGACCATGGGATCCCTGAAATGGTGAAGCCCCTCCATATCCCAGACGATTATCTTTTTTAGAAAAGGGGTCCTTTCCCTGAATGAGAGGACCTTGTCCAATTGTTCCTCATTTTCTGCAAAGTAGAACCGTGCCTCGCAATTCTGCACTATGTATTCGCATTGGGCCGCAGCATTGGTGGTGTAGATGCCTACAGTTATCCCACCAGCACAGATTATTCCCAGATCTGAAAACACCCACTCAGGGCAGTTCTCCCCGATGACAGCCGCACATTCTCCCTTTTCCAACCCCAGAGCCGCTAGTCCACATGCCACCTGGCGAACCCGTTGGGCATATTGGTTCCAGGAGATGTCCCTCCACAGGCCCAGCTCTTTCTTGCGGAGGGCCACCCGGTCCCCCCATCTGTCAACAGCCGCAAGAAATAACTCGGGTAAAGTCCTTGGTTCCACTCCACACACCCCCAAACAATGTCTGAGAACGCGCTCTGGTAATACCATAGCCTGTGGCCCCCTGACAAGCCTTCAGGCCTTAGCTTTGGATGGCCCAAGTTGGATTCTTGAATGGAATCAAGATCTCTGTTATTCTGTGCCGGTTCCGGAAAGGGTCAAGGCGGGCCATCCCACCCGCAACATCTCATTTGCCCAAAGGAAAGAGAGAATGTTGGATTTCATCTTCGGCCTTTTTTCCAATGACATGGCCATTGACCTTGGCACTGCAAACACCAAGGTCTATGTCAAAGGGAAGGGCATAGTGCTCATCGAACCCTCTGTTGTGGCAGTGCGTAGGGACACAAGGGGCGTGCGTCGTGTTGTAGCAGTAGGTGAAGAAGCCAAGAAAATGCTCGGTAGGACACCAGAGGAGATAGAAGCAATAAGACCCATGAAGGACGGGGTAATTGCGGACTTTGAGGTCACGGAGATAATGCTCCGGCACTTCATAACCAAGGTTCACAACAGAAGCAGTCTGGTGAGGCCCAGGATAATAATTTGCGTGCCTTCGGGTTGCACACAGGTGGAGAAAAGGGCGGTGAGGGAGTCTGCCCAATCAGCAGGGGCACGTGAAGTCTATGTGATCGAGGAGCCCATTGCTGCGGCCATTGGAGCAGGGCTTCCTATAACTGAACCCACCTGCAATATGATTGTGGACATGGGAGGAGGCACAACAGAGGTGGCTGTGATCTCTCTGTCAGGGATCGTCTTTGCCAGATCTGTAAGGGTGGCAGGGGACAAAATGGATCAAGCCATCATACAATATATCAAACGCAAGTACAACCTTTTGATAGGAGAGAGCACTTCCGAGGCCATCAAGATGACCATTGCCTCTGCATATCCCCTTGAGCAAGAAACCACTATCGAGGTGAAAGGAAGGGATCTGGTAGCCGGAATCCCCAAGACCCTCACCATAGGATCCGAGGAAATCCGAATGGCCATAGCTGAACCTCTCAACGCCATTGTGGAAACCGTGAAGGTGGTGTTGGAGCAGACGCCTCCAGAGTTGGCTGCAGACATAGTGGACCGAGGCATAGTTCTCACAGGGGGCGGGGCTCAGCTGAAAAATCTGGATGTTTTGTTGAGGGAGGAAACCGAGCTGCCGGTTACTGTGGCGGACAATCCCCTCACTACAGTGGTTTTGGGCTCTGGCAAAGCCCTGGACGACTTGCGTCTGTATCGGGAAGTTCTCTCGCGTGAATGACCCCTCAGTTCGCCGCAGCCGGCAGGCAACCAGATGTGGTGGAGAAAACACCCTACCCTGTGGGTAACCCTGGCCCTGATGGTGACGGCCTTGGCCATCATCTCTTCTCATCGCCGTGACCCGGGCAGCCTAAGTCTGTTTGAGAGAGCAATATATGCACTGGTTCGGCCCGTTCAGTCTGGGCTGGCACATGTTTTGTCGGGACTGCGCTCCACCTGGGAGGATTATCTGGCGCTGGTGCATGCTCAAAAGGAAAACCGACGCCTTGTGGCCAGGATCCAGGAGCTTGAACAAGAAATGGCCGAATGCCGGGAAATTAGGGCCTCCAAAGAAAGACTGGAGACCCTTCTAAATTTCCAGAGTTCTATGAAATTGCCAAGCGTGGTCTCCAGGGTCATAGGGGAGGATTCCAGTGGGTGGTTCCACACTTTGCTGATTGACAGAGGTACCAAAGATGGTGTGGAGCGGTCAATGCCGGTGGTGGCCAGGGAGGGTCTGGTGGGCCATGTGGTGGAAGCAGCTCATCGCACTGCCAAGGTCTTGCTGATAACAGACAGAAACAGCGCAGTTGACGTGCTCTTGCAGGAGAGTCGCACAAGGGCTGTTCTGGAGGGGGTGGGCCGGCAGGATGTCTGCCTGCTCAAGTATGTGCCCAGAAGCGAAAACGTGCAGAAAGGTGAGAGGGTCATAACTTCTGGGCTGGGGGGAATATATCCCAAGGGATTGTTGGTGGGAAATGTGGCCGAGGTGTGGAAGGAGGGACACGGCCTTTTCCAGAGGGTGGAGGTGTCTCCCAAGGTAGACTTTCAACGTTTGGAGGAGGTAATGGTGATTCTGAAGAAAGAACCACAGGAGATGTCCAGCGAGGGTGGGGAGAAACCTCAGACAGGACAGGTCAAGAAAGGTGCCCGATGAACGTAGTGGCTCTTTTTCTGGTAGGTCTGATCCTGTTGGCCCTGCAAACTACTGCTTTCAGATACCTGGGCCTTTCTTTCCTCAGAGCCCCTTTGGTGTTACCCTTGGTCTTGTTTGCCTCCTTTCGCCTGGAGCGGATTCAGGGATTGATCTTGGCGTTTTTCCTGGGATACGCCTCTGATCTATATGGTGGTGGCGCCAAGGGAGTCGGTCCTTTGGTAATGCTCCTGCTTTGTCTTGCCGGACACTGGATGCGTCGGGGCTTGTTGCTGAGAGGATCATGGGCATTGGGTTTGATGGCTGGTCCTTTTGGTTTTTTTCATGGGCTTCTATTGTTGAGCATAGGGGCTTTGGTAGAAGGAGGGCCTTGGTTGGAAGATGTACATCCCACGCAACTGCTGCTCCAGGCAGGTGTACTGGGAATTTTAGGCCCGGGCATAGTTTGGCTGTGCGGTTTTACCCATGAGTTTATTAGGACCAGCTTTGGAAAGAACCGACACAGAAGATCTTAGACAAACTCAGATTACTCTTTTATGCCTGTGAGGTTGGGGGCTGGGCCCCAAGCCTGCATGAGACGCTTCTTGGGTTTAAAGCTTGGCGAATCCAAAACCCAGGTGCATTGGAGCACGGATCAATTGGTCTTCTGTTATTGTGTAGTAGTCCAGCCCATTGGTTAATCGTGACCAAGGCAAGCTAAACGGGTGCAGGGCCATGAAGAGTCTTAAATGGGAGGAGGATCAGCAAGAAAAACTGCCTCCTTCAAGAAAGCATATACAGTGGGCCACGATCCTGATCATTGGGGTGTTCCTGGTTCTTTTTCTTCGTCTTTGGCAGCTTCAGATCTTGGAAGGGGAGACCTTCGAGAGGTTGTCCGAAAAAAACCGAATCAGGCTCAGAAAAATTCCGTTTCCACGTGGAATAGTGATGGACAAGAACGGCCAGGTAATTGCGGATAACAGGGCTTCTTTCAATCTGATGGTTGTACCGGCTGAAGTGGAGGATCCTTCTTCTATAATGGAGAGGCTTGCCAGGGGAGTCCAACTGGACAGCCATAATGCAGTCTCTTTGGTGAAGCAGGCCCGCAAAAAGAACCCCTTTCGCTCTATGGTGCTCAGGGAAGGCCTTCGATGGGAGGAAGTTGCCTGGGTGGAGACAAACAGGCTGGATCTGCCGGGAATCTGGGTAGAGGTGGAACCCAGGCGTCATTACCCTGAAGGCCCAAAAGCGGCCCATGTGTTGGGCTATGTGGGTGAAATACCAGAAGAACTCCTTAAGGCCTGGAGGGGGAAGGGCTATAGGGTGGGAGACCGGGTGGGACGTTCCGGGGTGGAGAAAACCCTGGAGCCTTATCTAAGGGGAAGAGACGGCGGGATTCAGGTAGAGGTGGATGCCAAGGGGCGTCACCTGGGAGTTCTCCAGGAAGTCTCCTTTGAACCAGGAGCGGATGTGGTCTTGACCCTGGACATGCGCCTGCAGGAGGTGGCAGAGGAGGCTTTGGGGGACAGGACCGGTGCTGTGGTGGCCGGAGATCCAAAGACGGGAGCCATTCTTGCGATGGTCTCTCATCCATCTTTTGATCCCAATTTATTTTCAGAGGGTATCTCTGCTGAAACCTGGAAGAGCCTGACAGAGTCAAGGGATCACCCTTTGACCAACCGAGCTCTTATGGCCCAATATCCTCCAGGGTCTACGTACAAGATCGTTACAGCTGTGGCGGCCTTGGAAGAAGGGATCATAACCAAAGATACTCCCATATATTGCCCAGGCCATTACACAGTGGGCAACCGGGATTACCGGTGTATGAAAAAAGAAGGCCACGGATGGATAAGGTTCAAAGAAGCACTCATTCAATCTTGTGACGTTTACTTTTATCATTTGGGTCACCTCCTGGGGGTGGATCGTCTGGCCAGGTACGCCAAGGGGTTTGGGCTGGGATCGCCCACAGGGTTTGATCCGGATCAGGAAAAACCAGGCCTGATTCCTACAAGCGCCTGGAAGAGAAAAAGATTCGGAACACCGTGGCATGCCGGAGAGACCGTTGTGGCAGCCATTGGACAGGGATATGATCTGGTCACCCCCATTCAACAGTTCGTGATGATCAGCGCAGTGGCAAACGGAGGGGAGGTGATGATCCCCCAGATCGTAGAGAGAGTGGTGGGTCCTGACGGACGAGTCCTGGCTTCTCTGGAAACCCGTTCCCAAGGGCGAGTTTCGGCCAGCTCATCCACACTGCGGCTTCTCAAAGAGGCCCTAAGAGGGGTCGTACACGACCCCAGGGGAACAGGGCAAAGGGCTAAAGTTCCCGGAGTGGATGTGGCGGGCAAGACCGGAACAGCCCAGGTTGTGCGCATGAGCGAAAGAATGAGGGAGCGAAAGATTGCTGTGCCCTACAGGCACAGGGATCATGCCTGGTTCGTATGCTTCGCCCCTGTGGAGGAGCCTAAGATCGCGGTTGTGGTTGTGGTCGAACACGGTGGGTTGGGTGGGATGGAGGCAGCACCCATAGCCCAAAGGGTGATTCAGGCGTTCTTGGATATGAAGAGGTCTGGAGATGGGCGGGGACGTTCTTAGAACTAACAGGTTTCTAAGAGATGCTTGGCCTTTGTTGGTGCTTGTGACCTTCTTGGGTTCAGTGGGGATCATGAGCCTGTACAGCGCTGCAGCGGGGGTGGAGACCTGGTCCAGATTGCCCATTTACATGAGGCAGGGGATCTTTTTTGGAATCGGCATGGTGCTGGGGGCATTGGTGGCTTTGATTGATTACCGCAGGTGGCTGGATTACGCCTGGATAATTTATGGGGTTTGCGTGGTGTTGCTTGTGGCGGTCTTGGTAATAGGAAAGGTGACCTCAGGTTCTCAAAGATGGCTTAACTTGGGACCCATAGCAATTCAGCCATCAGAGCTTGCCAAGTGGGCCCTTCTTCTGTCAATAGCTCGCCATTTCCAAGCCAATCAACCTGTTCAAGGCTACTACACCTTGAGAGACGTGATGAAGCCTTCTGCCGCAGTTGTGCTGGTGGCCCTGCTTGTGGTCTTGGAGCCGGACTTGGGCAGCACGATTCTGGTGATGCTCATATCGGTGAGCATGATGATAATGGCAGGGCTCAGACTCAGATCATTGCTGAAGGTGGTGGGTGTGGGTTTACTTTGCCTTCCCATGGGCTGGAGGATGTTGGCAGATTACCAAAAAAAGAGGATTATCACTTTCTTAGACCCTCAGCAGGATCCCCTGGGTGCCGGCTACCACCTGACTCAATCCAAGATAGCCGTGGGCTCAGGGGGGTTATTGGGGAAGGGTTACCTTCAAGGCACTCAGAGCCAGTTACATTTTTTACCAGAGCATCATACGGATTTTGCTTTTTCGGTCTGGGCAGAAGAGTGGGGGTTTGTGGGTTGTGTACTGCTGCTGGGGGCTTTTCTGCTCTTGATTTTCTATTGTTTGAGCGTGGCCTCCAGGGCAACAGACCCCATAGCCCGGCTCATAGCCCTGGGAGTGGTGGCTTTCTTTTTCTGGCCAGTATCCATGAATGTGGCCATGACCCTAGGGTTGGTCCCGGTGGTGGGAATAGCCCTTCCATTTATAAGCTATGGGGGGTCCTCCTTGGTTACCTCCATGATGGCTCTGGGGCTCCTGTTGAACGTGCACACAAGAAGATTTCTTTTTTAATCCAAATGGTTTCCCAGGATCGGTGCCTTTGGGAGCTGCTGCCCAAACCCCTGGTGCCTTTACCATTTTCCGGCCTAGACCTGGAAAGGATCCCATGGGGAAATCAGGATGCACTCCAGAACAAATAGGTGCACTCCAGGATACGGTGAAGTCAGCTGGCATCATTTACTGATCCTGTAAGGGTCAGGCCCAAATCAATCCATGATGGAGGTGCGCCAGTTGCAGGGCTGGGAACTTCTTAGTTTTGATATTGCCTAGGAGGATCATCTTCGAGCCCACATCTGGATGGCAAGAGTGATTTAGGTATAGTTCATTGGTGGTTGATTAAGGTTCACCGGCCATTTTGCCAAGAGCAAAAGTCGGATATCTCTCTCATTGACAGATCCATGGTGGCCATGTTAAGAACCCAATTTAGGCTCAATGGGAAGGGAAGATTTCAGGTGAAAGCTCTCCTACACAAGTGCCGAGGGTTGATCTGGGCGATTCTGCTGATCTGTTTGGGGGCTTGGGGAGGCTGTGCGCCCAAGGAGATGGAGTCCCAGACAGCATCTGCTGCCAGGGTGGAAAGCCTCAAGACCATGGGAGACGCGCATCTAAGAGAGGGCCGTTTTAGGGCTGCCATGCAAAGTTATATGGAAGCTGAGAGCTTAGATCCCAATAATGCCGAGCTGAAATTCAGGATTGCTTTGGTGTATGCGGATTACTTTCAGCGATTGGACGATGGTGCCAAGTATTATCAGGAAGCAATCAGATTGAAAAAGGATTATTCCGAGGCTTACAACAACTTGGGTACTGTTTACATGCGCCAAAAGCGTTGGGACGATGCCATAGCAATGTTTCAAAAGGCCCTGGAGAATCTATACTATGCCACCCCAGAGATGGCTTATTATAATCTGGCCAGAGCGCATGAGGAAAAAGGCGACGAGATCAAGGCCATCGAGTACTATGAGATGGCCATAGAGCTGAAAAAGCATTACCTGGATCCTTATGGACGTTTGGGACTTCTGTACCAAAAGCGAGGTCAATATGGTTCTGCTTTGGGAGTTTTTCAACAACTGAGAGTGCAACTAGAGAAACAGGAGCCCAAGCCTGGTAAGGCAACTCAGGAGGAGCTAAAGGAGTATCGTACTTCCCTTGCAGGAGCTTACTATCATCAAGGTGTTTGCCTCCAGCATCTGGGCCGCAGTGCAGAGGCTAGGGAGTCCTTTGAGAAGGCCCTGACAATTGCCCCTGATGCTGAGACGCAACGAGCTC